>Ga0224512_10000201_pt1 | contig 64542 bp, 54 predicted proteins | sample SF_May12_sed_USG_4_FD_169103 | JGI IMG/M metagenome (GOLD analysis project Ga0224512, IMG submission 169103) | Sediment microbial communities from San Francisco Bay, California, United States - SF_May12_sed_USGS_13 | ecosystem: Environmental > Aquatic > Marine > Sediment | place: USA...
CCTGCACGACCGCGCGCTGTTCGCCACCCGCGCCGCCTGGCGGGAGCTGCAGCACCTGGTGGACAGCGGCATGACGGACACCACGCTCGCGGCGACCCAGCAGTTCCTGCGTAATTTCTCGGTGAATTACGGTTCCACCGTGTCCCGCCGGTTGGCGTACGCTGTAGACGACGCGTACTACGGCCTGAAAGGCGATGGCTTCTTGGCGGCGATCCGCCCCGGGCTCGCGGCACTCACCACGCGGGCCGTGAATGCCGCCATCCGGCGGCACCTGCAGTACCGCAACATGTACGTGGTCTTCATCACGCAGGACGCCGAGGGCCTGAAGCGGAAACTGCTGGGCGGCGAACCGACCAACATCCGCTACACGGGGGAGAAGCCGCCCGCGCTGCTCGCGGAGGACGCGGAGATCGCCCGGTACCCCATCCCCGTGCGCCCCGAAGACATCACGGTCATGAACGTCAACGAGGTGTTCGAACGCTGACGGGGCGAGGCAACCGGCCATGACGCTCGCCGTCCTGCTCGTGGCCCTCGCCCAGGGGCCGGCCCCGCCGGCCCCGTCCATCGTGCCGGCGCCGGCCACCCTCACGCGGCGGGCGGGGGCGCTGACCTTCGCCGCCATCACGGCCGTCACGGTGCCGGATACGGGCCACGCCGAACTCCGGGCCCTGGCCCGGATGCTGGCCGACGAGCTGTCCGCGCCCGCAGCCCGCACGGTCCCCGTCCGGGCGGCCGACGCACTGGCTGGCGGGACCGTGACGATCGCGCTCATGCTCGACACGGCGCTCGCACTCGACCCCGAAGGCTATCGCCTGACCGTGGGACCGGAGGGAGCGCGGCTCGTCGCGCCGTCCCCGGCCGGGCTGTTCTACGGCATCCAGACCGTGCGTCAACTGCTGCCGCCCGGCGAACCCGGGGCGGCCCTTCCCGCGCTCGAGATCGAGGACTGGCCGCGCTTCCGCTACCGGGGGATGCACCTCGACGTCGGGCGCCACCTGTTTCCCGTCGCGTTCATCAAGAAGTACATCGACCTGATGGCGATGTACAAGATGAACACCTTCCACTGGCATCTCACCGAAGATCAGGGCTGGCGGATCGAGATCCGGAAGTACCCCAGACTCACGACCGTCGGCGCGTGGCGGCAGGAGACGATCCGCGAGAAGAACTTCAGTCCCTACGTCGGCGACGGCACGCCCTACGGGGGATTCTACACGCAGGCACAGGTCCGCGAGATCGTGACGTACGCGCGCGCGCGGTACATCACGATCGTGCCGGAGATCGAGATGCCGGGACACTCGAAAGCGGCGCTCGCGGCGTACCCGGAGCTCGCGTGCACCCCGGGGCCGTTCAGGGTGGCAACCGTCTGGGGCGTGCACGAGGACATCTACTGTCCTAGCGACGCGACGTTTGCCTTTCTGGAAGACGTGCTCACCGAAGTGATGGACCTGTTCCCCGGCCAGTACATCCACATCGGCGGCGATGAAGCCCCCAAGACGCGCTGGGAGCGGAGTCCGGTGGCGCAGGCCGTGATCCGCCGTGAAGGACTGGCCAACGCCCACGAGCTGCAGAGTTGGTTCATCCGACGCATCGAGCGGTTTCTCACGGCCCACGGTCGCCGCCTGATCGGGTGGGACGAGATTCTCGAGGGCGGCCTGGCACCGGACGCGACGGTCATGTCCTGGCGCGGCATGGTGGGCGGGATCGCAGCGGCGCGGCAGGGACATGACGTGATCATGACCCCGTCCAGCCACGTGTACTTCGACCACTACCAGGGCTCGCCGGCGTTCGAGCCGCTCGCCATCGGCGGCTACGCTCCCCTCGAGAAGGTGTACGCGTTCGAGCCCATGCCGGCGGAGCTGACGCCCGAGGAGGCGCGGCACGTCCTGGGCGCGCAGGGAAACGTCTGGACCGAATACATCGCGACGCCCGAACACGTGGAATACATGGCCGTCCCCCGCATGTTGGCGCTGGCCGAGGTCGTCTGGTCCCCCCGCGAGCGGCGCGAGTGGAGCGGGTTTGTGGCACGGCTCCCAGCGCAACTGCGCCGGCTCGACGCTCTGGACGTGCGGTACCGAATCCCGGGCGTGCGGGGACTCGAGGCCGATCGCCTCACGCTCGCGGACAGCATCACGATTCGCCTCGAGAGTCTCCTGCCCGAGGCGCAGATCGTGTACACGCTCGCAGGCGCCGACGGGTCACCCGCCCGCACGCAGATCTACGACGGCCCCGTCCGGGTGTCCGTGCGACCCGGGCCCGTGCGCGTCACCGCGCGGGTCGTGCTGCCCGGCGACCGTACGAGCCCCGCCCGCAGCGCCACGTTCGCCCACACGACGCTGCGGCGGGCGGAGCCGGTCGACGCCGACGCCCTCGCGCCGGGTCTGCGCGTGGCGTACTACGAGGGCCGCATGAGCCGCGCCGCGCGACTCGTGACGCTGCGCCCCGCGCGCCGTGCGATCGCGCCCGGCGTGGCCCTGCCGGGCGACGCGCGGCAGGAGCAGTTCGGGTTACGCTTCACCGGCTACCTCCTCGCGCCCGAGGACGGGATCTACGAGTTCGCGCTCACGTCCGATGATGGCAGTCTCCTCCGGATCGCCGGCCACACCGTCATCGACCACGACGGGTTCCACTCGTCGGCCGACAAGCCGGGCGTGATCGCGCTCGCCGCCGGCGCGCATGGCTTCGAACTGCTCTATTTCCAGGCGGGCGGGGACCGGGAACTGCGCCTCCAGACCCGGCGTGACGGCGAGCCGCTGCGCGACCTGCCCGCCGAGTGGCTCGCCCACGCGCGCTGACCATCTGGCGCCGCCGCGCTTCCTGCCCTACGCTACCGTCGGTGCGCTCGCACCGTCACGGGAGGAACTCCATGCTCCGCCGCATTGGCACCGTCGCCGGCACCAGCGTCGTCGCGCTCCTGCTGCTCGTTCCATCGCCCGGCCGCCCCAGCGATCAGGCCGCGGTCGGTCCCCGGTTCCTCATCTCGTTCTCCCGCGCCCGCAGCGCCGAGCCGCAGGACGGCCGGCTGCTGCTGATGCTCGCCGCGGACTCCACGAGCGAGCCACGGTTCCAGATCTCGGACGGACCCACCACGCAGCTGATCTTCGGGATCGATGTGGACGGCCTGCCGCCGGGCCGGGAAGCGGTCATCGATGCCACCGTCTTCGGCTACCCGGTCGCGAGTCTCGCCGACCTGCCACCTGGTCGGTACTGGGTCCAGGCACTGCTCAACCGCTACGAGACGTTTCGCCGCGCGGACGGACACGTGGTGAAGCTGCCGCCGGACCGGGGCGAAGGGCAGCAGTGGAACCGCAAGCCCGGTAACTTCTACAGCACACCACGCTGGGTGACCGTGGACGGGCGGCGCGACGCGGTCGTGCGACTCGCGCTCGATGGGGAGATTCCGCCGATTCCCGATCCTCCGGACACGAAGTACATCAAGCATGTGAAGCTCCGGAGCGAGCGGCTCAGCGCCTTCTGGGGCCGGCCCATGGAACTCGGCGCGCACGTGCTGCTGCCGGAGGGCTTCGACATACATCCGGAGGCCCGTTACCCGCTCGTCGTGAATCACGGGCACTTCCCGTACACGTTCGACGGCTTCCGGGAGATCCCTCCCGATCCGGACCTGCCGTGCACCTACAGCGCGCGCTTCGGCCTCGAGTGCTACAACCGGATCCAGCAGCAGGCCGCGCACCAGTTCTACCGCGACTGGACGAGTCCGGCGTTCCCGCGTGTGCTCCTCGTCGAGATCCAGCACCCGACGCCCTATTACGACGACTCCTACGCCGTAAATTCGGCCAACAACGGCCCCTACGGCGATGCGATCATGTACGAGCTCCTTCCGGAGATCGAGCGGCGGTTCCGCGGCCTCGGCGCGGGCTGGGCGCGGTTCACGTATGGCGGCTCCACGGGCGGCTGGGAGGCGATGGCGGTCCAGCTGTTCTACCCGGACGAGTTCAACGGCGCGTGGGTGGCCTGCCCCGACCCCATCGACTTCCGCGCCTACACCGCGGTCAACCTCTACGAAGACACGAACGCGTACTACGCGGCGAGCCGGTGGAAGCGCACCCCGCGTCCCGGCATGCGAAACAGGCTGGGACACGTCTCCGCCACGCTCGAAGAGATGAACCACCGGGAGTTGGTGCTCGGCAGCCGGGGGCGGTCGGGCGACCAGTGGGACATCTGGCAGGCCGTGTATTCACCGGTCGGCGCCGACGGCTACCCGAAGCCGATCTGGGACAAGCGCACGGGGACGATCGACCGGTCGGTCGCGGAGTACTGGCGGGAGCACTACGATCTGTCGCACATCCTGCGGCGCGATTGGCCGACACTCGGCCCCAAGGTCGCCGGCAAGCTGTTCATCTACGTGGGCGACATGGACAACTACTACCTGAACAACGCGGTCTACCTCGTCGAGGAGTTCCTCACGAACACGTGGGCGCCGCATTACGGCGGCGAGGTGGACTACGGCGACCGGGCGGAACACTGCTGGAACGGCGACCACACACGATCGAACGGCTACTCGCGCCTGCGCTACCACCAGATGTTCATTCCCCGGATCATGGACCAGATCCGCAAGCGCCATCCGGTGGGAGCCGACACCCTGACCTGGAGGTACTGACCCGTGTGGGATCAGCGTTCCGACTACTCGGCGCCGTCCGGATACCCGGCGCCGCCAACAGCGGCACCGCCGGCCCGGTCGGTCTCCGAGCGGTCTCGGCTGACGACGACCCTGCTCGCCGTGTTCACCGGGGTGTTCGGCGGGCACCGCTTCTACGTGGGCAAGACCGGGACCGGCATCCTGATGCTGTGCACGCTCGGCGGGCTGGGAATCTGGTATCTGGTCGACTGCGTGATGGTCGCCACCGGGGAGTTCCGCGACGCCCGGGGTCGTCGCGTGCTCCGCTGGGCGACCGACGAGGAGTTGTACGGCACGGCCGCCGATCCCCACGTGCGGGGGGATCTCGAGTCGCTGCGGTCGAACGTGCAGGAACTCGAGGAGCGCGTGGACTTCCTGGAGCGCCTGCTGGCCCAGGTCCGCGAGGCCCGCGGCTCGGTTCCTCCGGCGGGATCGCCCTGAGCCGCCGGCGTCAGTTTGGCCGGCGGACGTCGTAGCGCATCAGCCGCCACGCGCACCCCAACCCGCCCTCGCCACGTTCGAACCCAAAGCCGAGGACGCGCGGGTCGTCCCTCCCCAGCTCGATCGTGAACCGTGGCCCCATCGGACTCGCGCACAGAATGCTGATGGGGCGCCAGGCACGCCGCACATCCACCTCCCACACGAGCAGCGCCAGCAACACCGAATCCGCCTGCACGGTGGGGAAGCGATAGCGGAAGGTCCGCAGCGAGTCGAACACGTCGGGCAGCGCGGCGTTGTCGACCTCGAGCGAGTCGATCACCGGCCGCGGCCGCGGAGCGGCATCGTCGCGGCAGGCGCTCGCGGAAAGAACGAGTGCGACGCTCACCAAGACGGATCCGGCATGGCGTGGCATGGTCAGAGGGCCTCCTCGTCGGATACCCGCCCCCACCCGCGGCGGTCACACGGCTCCTAGTGTCGCACTTGGTCCGACCCGCGCCCGCGATGGCAGGCAACAACATGGCGGTTGTCGGTCCCGGCCCGCACATTTCCCGGAGATCGTTCACCTTCCTGGCGGCGACCCTTGACCGCACCCACGCTCCGGCGCTACGCCGTGTTGTCGATCTCCACGGCCGTTCTCACGATCGGCCTCAAGGCCACTGCCTACGCGCTCACCGGCTCGGTGGGACTCCTGTCAGACGCGCTCGAGAGCGGGGTCAACCTGCTCGCCGCCGTCGTGGCCCTGCTCGCCCTCTGGGTGGCGGCGCAGCCGGAAGACGAGGAACATGCATACGGCCATAACAAGGCCGAGTACTTCTCCAGCGGGTTCGAGGGCGGTCTGATCCTGGTCGCGGCGGTGAGCATCGCCTACGCGGCCACGCGTCGGCTGCTCGATCCCCATCCGATCGACCAGGCCGGCCCCGCCCTGGCCCTCGCCGCGGTCGCCGCCGGCGTGAACTTGGCCGTCGCCCGCGTGCTCGCCACGGCGGGCCGGCGCCATGAGTCCATCGCGCTCGAAGCGGACGCGCACCACCTGATGGCCGACGTGTGGACGTCGGTCGCCGTGATCGCGGGCGTCGGCCTCGCGGCCGCTACCGGCTGGACCATGCTCGATCCGCTAGTGGCCTTCATCGTGGCGGCCAACATCGTGCGGATCGGACTGGATCTGCTGCGTCGCTCCGCCCTGGGACTGCTGGACACGGCGCTCCCGGAGCCGCTGCGCCAGGAGATCGTCGCCACGCTCGAGGCCCACCGCGGCGCGGGCCTGCAGTATCACGCCCTGCGCACGCGCCAAGCCGGTCGCTGGCGGTTCATCTCCTTCCACGTGCTGGTGCCGGGCGACTGGTCCGTCCAGCGGGGGCACGACGTGCTCGAGCAGATCGAGGAAGAGGTGCGCACCCGGGTACCCCACAGCACCGTGTTCACACACCTGGAGCCGATCGAGGATCCGTTGTCCTTCGAGGACCAGCGTCTCGAGCGGGAGCGCGACGCCTAGCATGAGCCCGTCACACTACGGATGGGCGACGCTCGCCATCGCGTTCCTCGCGGGGTGCGGCGAGTCCGTGGCCCCGTTCGACGGAGTCCACGACTTCGAGCTGCGGTTTGACGTCGGGCAGACCGTGCGGTCGGCCGTCGTGCACGTGCCGCCGAGTTACGACGGCTCCCGTGCCGTGCCCCTCGTGCTCGCCTTCCACGGTGCCGGCATGACGGGCGCCCAGATGCAGGACTTCTCGGGGCTCGACGACCCGGCCGATCGCCTGGGCTTCGTCGTGGTGTATCCCAATGGGGCCCCCGACTGGGAGGCGGCGGAAGCGGACGACCTCCCGTTCGCCCGTGCGCTGATCGAGCGCCTTGGGGATCGGCTGCGCATCGGGCGAACCTACGCGACCGGGTTCTCGCGCGGCGGTTTCTTCACGATGCGCCTGGCCTGCGAGGAGTCGCGCCGCTTCGCGGCCGTCGGGATCGTCGCCGCCACGATGCCGGCCGACCTGGCGGCGACCTGCAATCCGGCGACCCGTATCCCCACGCTCCTCATGGTCGGCACGCTGGATCTCCTCGTTCCCATTGACGGCGACAGCGCGAGCGGGCGGCTCTCGGCCGATTCGACGATCCGGCTGTTCGCGCGCCGCAACGGATGCAACCTGCAAACGCCGTCCGTGGGTTACCTGCCCGATACCGCCGCCGACAACCGCCGCATTCGCTTCGAGCGCTACCTCGACTGCGGCGCGGAGACGATTCTGTACGTGGTGGAAGGGGGAAACCACACCTGGTTCGGCGGCGACGCTGATGCAGGTTGGTTGATCGGGGCGTTTTTCCTGAGCGGAGGGCGGTGACCGCGGCACGTGCCTGTGGCGCCGGCTGACCTTCTCAGGGCGCCGTTTTCTCCCCGGCAATCACCTGGAGTGCCGCCGGCATCACGGTGATCGTCACCGTGGCTGCCGGGAACACCTCGCCATCGAGATCGAACGCCGGGAATCCCGGTGCCGGCTCCAGCGTCACGGTTCGGCCGCGACTCGCCCGGACGAACGACAGCCGCACATGGGAGCCGCGATAGATCTGTGGGAGTCGGAAGGGCAGCGCCCATCGCGCTACGGGTTGTACCAGCACGACGTCGGCGAGGCCATCGTCCACGCGCGCGTCCGGCGCCACCCGCATGCCGCGCCCGAAACACGGCCCGTTGGCCACGGCGACGAGCAGCACCGGTCCGTTGTGCCAGGGCTCGCCGTCCACGCTGACCCGACACGGGGCCGGCCGATAGCGGAACACGGCACCCAGCGTCGCCCCGAGGTAGGACAGGGTGGTGCGACGAGGGAGCGCGTTGACCGCCTCATCTACCAGCCCCGAGATCCCGGCGGACGCCACGTTCAGCACATGCCGCCGACGGCCGTCCACCGTTTCGAGTCGGAGCACGTCCAGGGGGCGCGCCGCTCCGTCACAGGCCAGCCGGGCGGCGCGATCGGCGTGCGTCGGGATCCGCAGGGTGCGCGCCAGATCCGAGCCGGTGCCCGCCGGCAGCACCGCGAGGGCCGGCCGCCGGGCGGCTGGCTGCTCGAGCACGACGTTCGCCACGAGATGCATCGTCCCGTCACCGCCCACGACGAGCACGCGATCGACCGGCTGACGCAGCGCGTCGGCCAGGGCCGCCGCTGCTCGGTCGCGGTCGGCCACACAGATGACGACGGCGTCGCGCAGCCGCGCCTGCCCGCCCCGCACGGCCTCCCAGACCTCCGCCGTGCGGCCGCGCCCGGAGCGCGGATTCACGAACACCACTATGCCGCTCACCGCACGCCCTCCGGCGTCCACGCCGCCAGCGCCCAGTGGAACGCCTCCTCCTCGGTATCCCACCGGCCACTCGTCCATCCCAGCTCCTCGGCAAACAGCGGCCGCAGGGTCGGGACGAGTGCCCGCGCCACCTGCGGATTCCACAGTCCCACCCGCACGCGGCGCAGCAGGAAATCTTCCAGCCGCAGCACGGCACCGAAGCGCAGGTGCACTCGTACCTCCGCCGCCGTGAGGTCGACGTCCTCGGCGATCGGCTCGAGCTCGCGGGCGTCCCGCGCGAGGCGCGGCACCCACCAAACCAGGGCACGGAGCCGACGGGCCATCGCCGCCGCGATCGGACCCGCCACGGCCGTTTCCGCCCGGAGTCGATCGGCGAGGTCGGGCGGCGCCGTGCCCGCGAGCGGCGTACCCTCGGTGTGGCACTGGGCCGCGATCGTGGCCCGGTCTTCCGGCAGGTGGCGCACCGCCTCGTCCACGACCTCCGCAGCGGTCACCCGCCACGTCGTGAGCTTGCCCCCCGCCACCGACAGCAACCCCCGCTCTTCCCAGATGTCCTCTTCACGGCTCGCTTCCGAAGGGTTTTCCGCATGCGTGTCGAGGATCGGGCGCAGTCCGGCGAAGGCCCCGACCACGTCCCGCTCCGTCACGTCCCGCCCCGGGAACCGTTCGCGTACCGCGCGCAGCAGGTAGGCGACTTCGCCGCGGGTAGCTCGCGGGTCGTCGAGCGGCCCCTCGTGGTAGAGATCCGTCGTCCCAATCAGGACCCCCTCGGGATGCGGGACCAGAAACACCGGGCGGCCATCGTCGGGCGACGGCAGGGTGACCGCCGCGGCCAGCGGCAGCGTGCGCCGTGACACGATGACATGCGACCCGCGGGACGGGCGCACGTGGCGTCCGGCCAGTCCGAACGCGTCGCGCACCTTATCGACCCATACGCCCGCGGCGTTGACCACGACGTGGGCCCGAACCCGGTGCGTGCGCCCGCTCTCCACATCCCGCACCACGACCCCGGCAATGCGCTCGCCGTCGATCAGCGGCTCGAGCGCCTCGGCCCGGGTCAGCATGAGCCCGCCGAACGCGAACCCCGTGGCCGCCACCGCCAGGGTCAGCGCGGCGTCGTCCGCGACCGCGTCCGTGTACACCATCGCGCGCTCGAGACCGTCCAGAGAGATCCCCGGTGCCAGCGCGGCCAGTTCATCGGGCGTGATGTGCGTGTGCCGCTGCGGCTGCGTCGTCAGCCGATCGTACATCCACAGCCCGAGATCCACGGTCCAGCCCGGCACGCGGTCCGCTTCCAACGCCGGATAGAGAAACCGGATCGGACGGACCAGATGCCGATCAAGCGTCAGCATGCGGTCGCGCTCGCGACAGGCGAGGCGCGTGATCCGAAACTGCATCTGCTTGAGATAGCGAAGCCCCCCGTGAATCAACTTGGAGGAGCGCGACGACGTCCCTGACGCGATATCGTGCCGCTCGAGCAGCAGCACGCGCAGGCCCCGTTGCGCCGCATCCAGCAGAATACCGGCACCGGTGATGCCGCCACCGATCACCACCAGGTCGAATAGATCGGTGAGGGACGCCACGGCGCGGGGGCGCCATCCGGCATGGAACATCGGTCACGACTCCAGGCGGTCCGTGGGATCGAGCAGCACGTGCGGGTTGAGGATGCCGGTCGGGTCCAGGCGGCGGGCGGCATCCCCGAGCAGTGCGGCGCCCGCCGGCCCAATCTCGCGCTCGAGCCAGGGCGCGTGCCAGCTGCCGACGCCGTGATGATGGCTGAGGGTTGCGCCAGCGGCAACAATCGCCTCCGTCGCGGCCCGCTTGAGCGTCGCCCACCGCGCGATCGCCTGGGCCGGATCCGGCGGACAGCGGAAAAACAGCGTGAAGTAGAGGGAGGCGCCGTCGCGGTACGGGTGCGACACGTGCGCGAGCACCACCACCTGTTCGTCCTCATGGACCAGCGTGCTCGTGAGCGCCGTTCCCACCGCCTCCCGCACCCGCTCGAGGCGCGCCCACGGCGCGGCCGTCTCAAGCGTGTCGGTCGCGACCCCCGCATCGAGCAGCGCATCCCGCAGATACGGGTGGCGGAACCGGTCGCTCAGCCAGCGTCGACCCGGGGTCCGGCCGAGGCCCACGCCGCCGTGCGAGCGGAGGATCGCCCGCGCGTCCCCGAGCGTCCGCCGCACGGTCGACGGGTCGCCGGCCGCCCCGAGCAGCATCAGGCACCCCCCCTCCCACGCGCCGCGCGCGGCCAGCCAGCGCCGCACGAGGGTGCCCACGATCCCGCGCCGCGCCAGCCCGAGCGCCATGCCGACGGTCGTCTCGCACTCGTCCGAGAGACGGAGCAGGGTCAGCGGCACGCCTTCCTGCACCACGTCACGGGCGGCGCTGAGACCCGCGCGCCAAGAGGGCAGCACGGTGCCGGTCACGACGAGCACCGGCGGCCGACGTCGCACGCGCACGGTCGCCCGCGTCACGATGCCCAGCCGGCCCTCGCTCCCCGCCACGAGGTGCCGCAGATCGGGTCCCGCGGCGCTCGCGGGCCGCGCGCCCAACTCCAGCCGCCCGGCGGGCGCGACCAGCGTGAGACCCGCCACCAGCGCGTCGATCGAGCCGTAGCCGAGCGACTCCTGACCGGAGGACCGGGTGACGATCCAGCCGCCCAGGGTGGACAGCTCCCACGATTGGGGAAAATGGCCGAGCGTGAGGCCGTAGCGCGCGAGGGCCGCTTCGAGCGCGGGACCGCGGATCCCGGCACCGAACGTGGCGAGCCCCGACTCGCCGTCCACGTCGCCGAGCCCGTCGAGACGCTCGAGGTCCAGCGCGACCACCGGAGTGTCACCGGCGACGCTGTTCACACCACCCGTGACCGACGTGCCACCCCCGAACGGGATCGCGCGCACGCCCGCCGCCGCGCAGGCCCGAAGGATCGCCTCCACCTGCGCGTCGTCGGTTGGGCGCACGACGCCGTCGGGTGCGCTGGTCACGGTGCCGGTACGGAACCGCAGCAGATCCGGGAGTCCCTGCCCGCGGGCGTGCGCGAGCCGGTCGTGTGGCTCCCGCCCGATTTCGAGGGGGAAGGCCGGCAGCGCGCGAGGGCCCGGGAGACGGACGTCCGGGGGCGTGTCGGCGACGCGGCCGTCGCAGGGACCGAGCCGATGCTGCAACCACTGCAGCAGGTCCGGGGGCAGCGGATATCGCTCGCCCTCGAATCCCCACCCCCCCACTCGACGCCTGCGATCGGACATCGCCACTCGCAATGGACGATGTTCGAAAGCTACTGCCGGCCTCCGACCGCGGCGACCGGCCGCGGCAGTGCGCGCGTCAGCGGATGGGCACCGCCACCGACAGTTGATGGGTCCAGACGTGCACCTCCTGCAAGGTGAGCGGGCCGCCTGGCGGCACCACGATGTCGTTCGCAAACCCGGCATCCGCCGCCCGCTCGGCGACGATGCCCGTCCAGGCGATGCCCGGGCGCCCGGTACCCGTGGTCACGCGCCCAACGTACCGCACCTCGAACCCCGGGAACCGAACGCGCGCCCCCCACGTCGGCGTCCACTCCATCCACTGCTCGTCCTGGCGACGGAATTCGTCGGTCACGTTGTCCCACTGGTCCAGATGATAGTCGTACGCGCGCAGTTCGAGGCCGGCCTGGAAGGCCGCCGGCCCGACCTGCTGCTGGACGCCCATGCGTACCTGCGCGTTGGAGAAGCGGAACTCGTTCTCCACCGTGCGTCCCCCGCTGGGGATCGTGTCCCCACCCACCGTCGGCACCGGACCCGCCGCTTCGGCCCACGTGCTGCTCCACGCCGGCTCGTAGACGATGTCCATCCCGAAGGTCGTCGCGCCCTGCTGTTTCGCCACGCCGAGGCCGATGTCGAGCGCCGTGCTGTGCCCCGGGTCGCGCGGGATGTTGACGATCTCGTAGTTCGGGATCTTCGGATGGGACTTGTAGTTGCCGGTGAGGGTACCGCCCACCCGCCAGCCGTGCGCCCCGACCGGCCGCCGGAACCCGAGGTGCAGGCCCCACGTGTTGGTCTTGTCCGCGTTGGTCTCGACGCGTGCCTGTTCCTCCCACTGCCAGGTCACCGAGTCCACCAGCACCCAGTCGACGTAGGTGACGACGTGGGTCGCGTCGAATCGGTTGTACAGCGCGGTCGCCTCGAGCACGCTCCCGTCGCCGAGCGCCTTGGTCATGCCCAGGCGCACATCCTGCGAGCTGCCCGACTCGTCGATGTCCCGGCTCAGCGCATAGAGATGCTCGACCCCGTCAATGCCATTAAGGTCGGAGAAGAACGCGCTCACCCCGACGGTGAACCCGGGACCGACCTCCGACCCGAGCATCAGGAACGCGTACTTGTTCGTGGCCGACTGCTGACTCAGGGCGTTCGGCGGCAGGATGGCGATGTCACGGAGCGGGACCGGACCGAAGAACTGCTCGCCGGACTTGAGCTGCTGCAGCGCCACCATGCCACCGCCAAAGGCCTTGCCGCCAAACAGCCCCCCGGCCGTGAGCGTGGTGGCGCTTCCCGCGTTCTGCGACATCGAGTAGTGCGTCGGCAGCGCGAAGAAACGGGACTCGCCGATCCGGGAGCCTTTGGCGGGGTTCACGAACGGATCGAGCCAGTCGTCGTCGAGTGCGATGGACACGCCGCCCATGCCGAGGTTCTGCGACGGGAACACCAGGAACTGATCGCCGGCCGCAACGGGGACGGTCTTCAAGCTGATGTACTGCGCGGCTGCCGGGGTGGCGGGCAGGAGCGCCACCAGGAGCGCGACCGAGCTAACGAGGGTGCGGGCCATGAGGGGGTCCTTGCGTCAAAGTGAAAGTCGGGGGAGCACCATTGGCGCCGACGAGCCGTGGCAGAATGACTTGCAGCCGACTCTCGGCACCCGCGGCGATCAGCACGTCCGGGACGGTGATCGGCCCCAGGCCGGCGCCGGGGGGCGCGGCGATCTCGACGGTGTAGACGCCGCTCGGGAGAAAGCCAACGAGGTATCCACCCGTCGCGTCCGTCCTCCCTGTCACCCGGAGCGCTCCCGGGTCGGGCGCGCGGCCGCGAAGCGCGCGAATCGTCGCGAACGCCACCGGACGGGGCGCACCCCCTGCGGTGGCGCCGAACACGCTTCCGGCGAGCCCGCCGGTGACCGCCGCGTCAACAGCGCGCAGCTGTGGGATAAACGTGAGATCGAACAGCGGCTCGAAGGCCGCGGTGAAGCTCCGGGTCACGTCCAGATCGAGCACGATCACGCTGCCGGCTGGCGGAATCGCCACCGGAGCGGCGACACTCGCCCGGATCGTAAAGGGGTCTGGCGCCGGCCATCGGACCCGGGCCTGGCTCCCGTCCGCGTAGACGACCGTCGAGGAATCCCCGCGCACTGTCATGCGGACCGCGCGGTACGTACCGGCGGGGAGCACGCCGCTGCCGGCGAGCGCCGTCCGCCCCTGCTGCAACGCGGCGAAATCGAAGCGGCGCTCGGGCGTGGCGATCGTGATCCAGTCGCCGGCCGTCCCGTCCTCGGTCGTGGACGCCGCCACCGCCGCTACGTAGACTTCGACCCGTTCGATGGACCCGGACGAGAGCGGCGCGTCCGTCAGCACGACGCGCGTGAGGCCGGCGCCGGATACGGGTCCCGCCACTTCCCGGTAGCAGCCCGGAAGCGGGACCGCCACCACCAACACCAAGCTCAGCCAGCGACGCGCCATGCCCTCTCGCCATTTCGTCCACCCGGGATACCCGAGCCGCCCACCGCGCGTCACAGGTTGGGGCCGGGGGATGGGTGTGACCCGCCGGGGTCGGGACGGGTATGGTTGACGTGGAGCACGCCGGCGATGCCGAGCTGGTGCAGCGGGTGCTGGACGGCGACGCCGGAGCCTATGCGGGCCTGGTGACGCGGTATCGGGACCGCCTCGGCCGCTACGCGGTCCGGATGCTCGGCAACCAGGCGGATGCGGAAGAAGCGCTCCAGGATACCTTCGTTCGGGCGTACCGCTCGCTGGGCCGATGCACCGACCCCGCGCGGTTTGGCGCCTGGATCTTTGGGATCCTGGTGAATCGGTGCCGCACGGTGGGGGCGCAGCGGGCGCGGCGCGAGCGCACCGTCATCCCCGATGAAGGGGCGCTGAGCCGGGCCGCCGTGGGCGACACCGCCGATCGGCACGCGTGGCGCGAAGCCATTGCCTGGGCGATGGCCCGCCTGGCGCCCGCACAACGCGAGGCGTTCGTGCTGAAGCACGTGGAGGACCTGAGTTACGAGGAGATGGTCGAGGTGACCGGCGCGAGCGTTCCCGCGCTCAAGATGCGCGTCGCACGGGCGCGCGAGGAACTGCGACGGCTCCTGACGGAGGCGGACCGATGAGGCAGCAGCGGAACGACCCGATCGAGCGGGCCATCGACACCCTGCGCGAGCCGGTGGAATTGCGTCCGGATTTCGAGCGCCGCGTGATGGCCGCGGTGGCCTCGCTGCCCGTGCCGCGTCGCGCCGGTCCGCTCCGACTCGTGGCCGCCTGGATGGTCACCGCCCGCACCGTTCGCCTCAGTCCGCTCGGCGGGCTCGCCGCGGCCGCCGTGGTCCTTACCGCCCTGCTCGGCGGGCGGGCGCTCCTCGGCCCCGGCGCGGAGTCGGCGCCCCTGGGAGCGCCGCTGGCCGCCGACGGGCGCGCCGTGCAGTTCGTCGTTGCCGTCCCCACGGCGTCGACCGTTGCCCTTGTGGGCGATTTCAACGACTGGAACGCCGAGGCCACACCGATGCGGCCGGTGCCGGGAGACGGGATCTGGACCGTCCTGGTTCCGCTCGGGCCGGGCCGGTACCGCTACTCGTTCCTGGTGAACGGCACCGAGTGGTTGACGGATCCGACGGCGCCGCGCACGATGGAAGACGATTTTGGGCGACCCAACTCGGTCGTGACGGTGGGAGGCACGTGATGCGTCACCGACTGCTGGCGGCTGTCCTCGCGACCACGGCGCTCGCCGCCTGGCACGCGCCGGCGCAGGCACAGGACCCGCGGCTCGCGCGCCGCCTGCCGGACGAGGTGCGCATCCCGATCGAGGCGTTGATCGACTCCGCGCGGGCCCGAGCACTCCCCGCAGAACCGCTGGTCGACCGGGCGCTCGAAGGGGCGGCCAAGGGCGCCGGTGGCGAGCGGATCGTGGCCGCCGTGCGGCGGCTCGCCGGCGAGCTCGGCGTAGCGCGCGACGCGCTGGGATCCGGTTCGACAAGTGCCGAGCTGGTCGCCGGTGCCGCCGCCCTGCGGGCGGGCGCGCGATCGGACGATCTGCGCCACCTCCGCCAGCGGCGGCCCGACCGGCCCGTCACCGTGGCCGCGGGCGTGTTGGCCGACCTCGTGGCGGTGGGCGTGCCGCCGGACACCGCCGCCGCAGCCGTGCTGGCCCTCGCCGGGCGGGGGGAAGATGCGGACTACATCGCGTTCCGCCGCAACGTCGAGCGAGACGTAGCGCTCGGCGCCACCCCCACCGCGGCCCTCACGGTCCGGCTCACGGGCGAAACCCTGAGCAGCGGTGACGCTCCGGGCCCCACGCGAGCGCGAAAACCGTAACGCTGCCTCGATCGTGGCGGGTGCGCGGGGCGGGCGGTGGCTGACGGGGATTGTCTGGTCCCTGGCCGCCGCCCCACCGCTCGTGGCCCAGGGCAGCGGCACCATCGACGCCGGGCTCTCCGCGGTGCGCTACGATGGCTTCCTCGGATCCGCCGCCGCCTTTCTCGCTCCCACGCTCCGCTTCGACACGCCCAGTCTGAGCGCGCTCGCCCAGGGCAGCTACGTGCTGTTCGAGAGCGGCAACCGCATCGTGCAGGGAACGGCTGCCGCCGCGTGGCTGAGTCCGACCGTGCGCGGCGTCCGCGCCGAGATCGGTGCCACCGGTGGACTCAGCGCCTATGCCGACGAACCGCGCACGGGCTATGCGAGCGCTCGCGCGCGGGCCCACCTCATGGGCCGCGCGCGCGGTGCCTGGCTGGGCGGAGCGGTCGGGCACCTCGCGCTCGACACCACGGGACGGACGACGCGCGAATTCGCCGCGGGCGGATGGGTCATCGTGGATCGGGTCGCGCTCGCCGCCGCCGCCACGTGGAGCGCCGCGGCCGACAGCGCCTATCTGGATCTCACCGCGGGCGCGCATGCGGTCTGGCACGCGGTGGAGCTGGACGGTCTCGTGGGTGCGCGCACGTGGAGCGACGGTGCCGGCGAGGGTGTCTTCGGCGACGTCACGGTGCGTCTCCTGCTCACACCCGCGCTCGCCGGTCAGGTCAGCGCCGGCCGCTACCCGTCGGATCCGGTGCGCGGGACGGTGGGGGGCCGCTACCTCAGCGCGGGAATCCGCCTCACTCCGTTCGGTCCGCGCCCGTCCGCCCACCTCGACATCGCAGACCTGCGCCGTCGGGCGCCGCGCACGCCCGACGACGCGACGCAACCGGATGCACCGCGCCTCACGCTGAGGGCGGCCGGCCCCGGCCACCGCGTGGTCGTCCGTGCAACCGGCGCCCGCGCCGTCGAGCTGGCCGGTGACTTCACCGACTGGGAACCCCTCGCCCTCCTGCCGCTCGACGACGCCTGGTACATTGACCTCGCGCTGTCGCCGGGCGTCTACCGGGTGAACGTGCGCGTCGACGGAGGGCCATGGACCGTCCCGGTGGGCCTCGCCGTGCTGCGCGACGAGTTCGGAAGCACCGTCGGCATCCTGCTCATCCAGTAGCGCAACGACCCTCCACCGCACCTGCGCGGCGGAGGGTCGTACGCGTCGGAACGACGTCCGTCAGGCCGGCTCGCGCACCACGCGCCGGACGAGACGCCACGCCGCCCAGAGGATCAAGGCGACCAGGATCAGCTTCAGCGCCAGCATCGCAAAGCCGAGCACGCCGGCAAGGAGGGGCAGCACCAGAAACCATAGCAGCTGCCAGATGGCGACGCCCGCCAACCCCACGGCGGCGACGGCCAGAATCGGTCGCAGCATGAAACGCCTCGACAAGAGTGTGTGATATCCCTACGGACCGAGCCCCGTCCGGGTTTCCGATCCGGACCCCAGCCAGCGCCGGTCTGGTGCCGCTAGCGAGTTCCGAGGGCGAGTCGCTCCGCCAGTGCACGAAACCGGGCGGAGGCGCGCAACGCCCCGAACGTCGGACGAGCGATCAAGAACGTCAGAGCTCCCGCTCGATCGTATAGCGGTCATGAAGCGCAAGGCGCAGGTGCTCGAGAGTCACGCGACCATGAGGGGACTGGGACCCCTAAGATCGTGCACACCCCGTCCCCACACCAGGGAGGCGGGGGCAAGCCGGTGGCTCGAAGAGCGGGAACTAGAGGCGCGTGACGCTCAGGCCGAGATGCAACAAGGTGAGACGCACGTCGGCGAGCAGGGTCTGATCATCCCGGAGATTCGCGAAGAACGAGTTGGAGAACCCGGCGAACGGCGTCAGCGCGTACGCACGGCCGATGCGCACTTCGTACCCCACGCCCAGCATCACGCCCAGCGACGAGGCGGACAGCGCGTCCGTCGAATCCGACGCCCGGAAGCGGGCCAGTCCCACCCCACCCATCACGAAGTAGCGGGTGCGAGCGGGACTGGGATACCAGTACAAGGTCGGGGCAACGGCCAGGAACGTGGACCGGATCCCCTCGCTCCCATCGGTCCAGCCCTGCACCTCACCACCCAGCCGGAGATGATCGGAGAGGGTACCGCCGAGGGCGACGCGGGCCGCCCAGCCGCCGTTGTACTCGCCGCGGCAGACGTCACAGGAGAGTTGGTGCATGCCGGTACCGAGACCCGCCGAGGCCCAGAAGCCGGACGGCTCCTGCGCGCGGGCCGGCGCGGCGGCGAGGCAGAGGGCGAGCGCCGTGCACACGACGCGTCCGAGGCTGGGTCGAACGTGGTCGAGGGTCATGGGAAAGGTCTACAGCGGCGCGCGGCGCGGGGCCGTGACAGGCGTCACGCATCGCGAGGCCGGTCGGGAGGAGCGGGCTGCTCGCCGGGCCCCCGCCCCGGGGATATCTTCGGGCACAACCAGGAGGCTGACATGGGCGAGACTTTTCCGCGCGGGCGCATCGTTTGGCACGAGCTGATGACGACCAATCCGGATGCGGCCGTGCCGTTCTATCGCAGCGTGGTGGGCTGGGACGTCATGCCGTGGGAACAGGACCGGTCCTACCGGCTGTGGACCATGCGGGGCGATCCCTGCGCCGGACTCATGGAGCTGCCGGAAGAGGCGCGTCTGGGGGGAGCACCGCCCAATTGGATGATGTACGTCGCCGTGCCGGACATCGATCAGACGATGGGCCAGGCGACGGCGATGGGCGGCATGGTGCTCCACGGACCCCAGCAGATCGAAGGTGCCGGTCGCTTCGTGGTCCTCAGCGATCCGCAGGGGGCGGTGTTCGCCGTGATGCGGTCCCCGGGCGAGCAGGGCGGCCACGATGGACCCCCGAAGCCCGGGGAGTTCTCGTGGCACGAGCTCGCCACCACCGACTGGCGCGCCGGGTGGCGGTTCTATCAGGCGCTGTTCGGGTGGGAGAAGATGGAGGCCATGGAGATGGGCCCCATGGGCGTCTACCAGATGTTCGGCCGGAAGGGCCAGATGCTCGGCGGCGTGTACAACAAGCCGCCCGACATGCCCGCGCCACCGCACTGGCTGTGTTACGCGATGGTCCCCAACGCAGACACCGCCGCCGCTAGCGTCACGCGCCTCGGCGGGAAGGTGTTGAACGGCCCCATGGACGTCCCCGGTCCCAGCGGGGACCGGATCGCGCAGTGCATGGATCCCCAGGGCGCCGCGTTTGCCGTTCACTCCACGCCACGAGTCGCCAAGGCGCGGCCACCGGCGAAGCCCAAGGCCGAGGGGCCGAAGGCCAAACCGGCTGCGGCACCGAAGGCCGGGAAACCGGCCCCCAAGAAGCCGGCTCCCAAGAAGAAGGCTCCGGGTGCCAAGAAGCGCCCTGTGAAGAAGGTGGCGCCCGCCAGGAAACGGCCGGTGAAGAAGGCGGCGGTGAAGAAACGCTAGATCAGTAGTTGTCCGTTGGTCAGTTATTAACTGACCACGAGTCGGTTAACTGGAGGCCCCGTGAGTGCAGAACTCGGCGGTGTCGTGCGCCGCGCGGCTGACGTGCCCACCAAAGCGGTCGCCGCGGGCGTCGCGACCCAGGTACAGGTGCTCGTGGGCCCCGCGGAGGGGGCGCCGAACTTCGTTTTGCGCCGGTTCATCATGGGCCCCGGCGGCGGCATGCCGACCCACACAAACCAGGTCGAGCACGAACAGTACGTACTGCGAGGGCGAGCCCGGGTCAGCATCGGCGGGCAGGTGCACGAGGTCGGACCCGACGCCACGCTCTTCATCCCGGCCGGCGTGCCGCACGCCTACCAGGTCGTGGAGTCGCCCTTCGAGTTCCTGTGTGTGGTACCGAACGTGCCCGACGAAATCCGGCTGGCTGGTGCGGAGGGCTGCTAGCTCGCGTCGCCTGGATCGGTCAGCGCCCGCCGCACGGCGGCCGCCAGGTCCGCCGGGGTGAACGGCTTGCCCAGGAACGCGATCCGCGCGGCCAGCACGCCGCGCCGGACGACGGCGTCCACGGTGAAGCCCGACGTGTAGAGCACCCGGAGGTCCGGCCGCTCCGCGATCAGCCGATCTATGCGGAGGGGATGTCAACCTCCCAGCGCACTCGGAAAGGACGAGGGGGCGCGTGTTCCGCGCCCCCTCGCACTCCGTCTCGCCCGAATTGCGGCTCAGCGACCGCCGGCCGGCAGATTCTCCACGAGGTAGCGCGTGAGCAGCGAGAACACGTGCAGCGTGGTACCGCGGCCCTCACAGATGCAGTGACTCCGGTTGGGATACGCCACGTAGTCGAACCGCTTCCCCAGCTCGATCAGCCGGTTGACGAGACGTTCCGTCCCCTGCCAATGCACGTTGTCGTCCCCGGTGCCGTGGACCACCAGCAGCCGTCCCGCGAGGCCCTCGGCGTGATGGATGGCGGAGGCACGCTCGTAGTTCGCCGCATCGTCGGGCAGGAGCCCCATGTAACGCTCCTGGTAGATCGTGTCATAGAGCGTCTCGTCCGGTACCGGGGCGACGGACAGACCGACGTGATACACGTCGGGGTAGCGAAACATGGCCTGCAGGGTCGCCGAGCCACCGCCGCTCCATCCCCACACGGCCACGCGAGTCGAATCGAGATACGGACGCGTGCGCGTCAGCTGCCGCACCGCCGCCGCCTGATCCGCGCTCGTGATCACCCCGACTTGCCCGTACGCCGCCTTGCGCCACGCCCGGCCCCGCGGGGCCGGGGTACCGCGGTTGTCCACGCTCGCCACCACGTAGCCCAGGTCCGCCAGCATCCGATGCCACAGGCCTTGCGGCCCGAACCATGCGTCGCGCACGGTCTGGCCCGCCGGCTCCGTGTAGACGTACATCAGCATGGGATAGCGCTTGGCCGGGTCGAAGTCCTTCGGCCGGATCATCCACCCATCCAGCTCCACTCCCTCCGCCACCGGCACGTGGAAGAACTCGGTGGGGCGGTGGATCAGGGCGGTCGTGGCCTGTTGGGTCTGCTCCCGCGAAGCCAGGACGCGGACGACCTCGTGGCCGGGCAGCCGCACGAGATCCGTCTGCGTGGGGAGATCGAACGCGGAGTGGCTGTGGATGGCGAACCGTGCGTCCGGCGACAACGTGTACGAGTGCGAGCCCGGCTGGTCCGCCGGCGTGAGGCGCACGGGACGCCCCCCCGCCAGCGGCACGCGGAACAGATACCGCTGCGTGGCGTTGTCGGGGGAGGCGCTGACGTACACCCATCCGCCGGGTTCGTCCACGGCGATCACGCTGACCACATCGTAGTTCCCGGGCGTGAGCAGCTTCGTCTGCCGCCCGTCGCGCGAGACCGTATACAGGTGACGCCAGCCGTCCCGCTCGCTGACCCACAGCAGCCGGCGTCCGTTGTCGAGCCACTGCCAGTCGTCCACGACGTCGAGCCAGGCCGCATCCCGTTCCACAAACAGCTCGCGGACCGCCCCGGTGGTCGCGTTGGCCAGCAGGACCTGATTGGTGTTCTGCCGCCGGTTCATCCGCTGGAGCACCAGCTCGCCCGCTCCCGCCCACTCCAACCGCGGCAGGTAGTTCTCGCGCGGATCGTCGGGCAGCTGGACCCACGTGATCGGCCCGCCCGTCGCCGCCACGATCCCGGCGCCCACGGCGGAGTTGGTCGTGCCGACCTTGGGGTACTGGAAGGTGATCGTGTAGGGATACAGCGAGTCGGTGTTGTTGATCATCATGAAATTGCGTACACCCGACATGTCGAATCGCCAGAAGGCAATCCGCTGCCCGTCCGGCGACCAGCGGAACCCGTCGCGCAGGTCGAATTCCTCTTCGTAGACCCAGTCGCTGGTGCCGTTGACCACCGAGTCGGACCCGTCGCTGGTGAGCCGGGTGATGGCCCCGTCGCCCAAGTTCTCCACGTACACGTCGCCCTGCCGAACGTAGGCGACCTTGTCGCCGGCCGGCGAGAACTTGGCGAACATCAGGGACGCCTCGGGCGCATCGGAGCCGCCGAGCTTGCGCAGCTGGCCGGTGCCGCGGTCGAGCACCCAGTAGTCCCCGCGTGTGTTGCGGCGCCACACACGCCGGGTGTTGGTGAAGAGCAGCATCTTGGCCCGGTCGGGCGTGAAGGCGAAATCCTGCGGGACCACCCCGACCGAGTCGCCGGCCGGCACGAGCTGGCGCGCGCTCACGAAGACCTGCGAGCTGCCGCTGACCGCGTCGACCCGCACGAGACGCACGCCACGCGGCTGGGTTGACCGCTCCGTCGTCACGTAGGACGTGGCATCCAGCCACTCCGCGGATCCAAAGCGTTCTCCGAAGAACTCGCCGGACGCGTAGATCCGCCGCAGCATATCCTCACCAGGCTGCTGCGCGGCGGCCTGCGCCACCATCACTGCCATACCGAGCGCCACGAGCGCGGCGCGCACGAACCGTCGAATCGTCATTCCTCACCCCTTCCCCACGTTGTCGTCCAGCACGTCTCACGCCGCCTCCGGCGACGCCGGAAGATCGCTGGGAGGTGGGGGTGTGCACCAGCGGCCCCGCATCTTGTGCGGCGGGCCGCCGCGCGGCACTCTCCCATCACCCCCAGTGGAGCACGCCGATGGCCAAAACCCCCGAAGCGCCGGAGATCCCGCCCGGCGAGCTGGCGCAGGCGCTGGAGACGGACGCGCCGATCCAGATCGTGGACGTGCGCGCGCCGCAGCGACTCGTGGCGGGTCGGATCGAGCCCGTGCCGGAGAGCCGCTTTCACAACATCGTCGGCTCGCAACTGATTCGTCACCGCCGGCTGGAGGACGCGGGCCTGGATCCGGCGCTCCCCATCGCGGTGGTCTGCGACCACGGAAACGACAGCCGGGCCCTGGCTCGGCATCTCAACCGTCTGGGGGGCCGCGCACGCTCGCTGCGCGGCGGCATGGCGGCTTGGATGCAGCTCGTGCTCCCTCGGCCCGTGGCGGCCCCGCCATCGCTCGATCGGCTCGTCCAGCTCGACCGGGTCGGCAAGGGCGCGCTGGGATACGCACTGCTGAGTGACGGCGAGGCGCTGCTCGTGGATCCGCCCCTCGCGGCCGACGCGTATCGCCGCGTCGTGGCGGAGCAGGGGGCCCGGCTCATCGGCGTGGCCGACACGCATGTCCACGCCGACTACGTGAGCGGCGCCCCGGCCCTCGCGCGCGAATTCCGCGTGCCGTATCACCTGCATCCCGCCGATACCGTGTACCCCTACGACAACCGCCCCGGCCGGCTCGACGTGCATCCGCTCGTGGACGGCGACCGGTTGGCCGTGGGTCGCTGCCGCGTGCGCGTGGTGCACACACCGGGACATACGGAGGGCAGCGTGACCTACGTGATCGACGACGCCGTGGCACTGACGGGCGACTTCCTGTTCATCGCATCGGTCGGCCGGCCGGACCTGGCGGGACGCACCGGCGACTGGACGCCGCAGCTCTGGTCGAGCGTCGTGCGCGCTCGGAACGAATTCCCGCCCGACCTCGCGATCCGCCCGGCCCACTACGCGAGCGACGCCGAGCGCGAGCGGGATCGGTCGGTTGGACGGCCCTTTGCGCGACTCCTGGCGGAAAACGCCGCGTTCCAGTGCCGGGACGGCGCCGCGTTCGCCCGCTGGGTCGAACGGCAGGCGGGGAGCTTTCCGGAGTCGTACCGCACCATCAAGGCGATCAACGTGGGGCTCCATCCCGCCGATTCCGCCGAGGTCGAGGCACTCGAGTTCGGAAAGAACGAATGCGCGCTGGGCGGCCGGTGACCACCTTCGGTGCGCTCGGCCTCCGCATCCCGAGGGTTGCGCTCCAACGGTGCTCCCTCTAGCGGACCGCCGTGCGAAAGCGTACATCGTCTAGGTGAGCATGAAATCCTCCGAGTCGGACCGCCCGCTGGCCCTCGATCGGCGCCGCACCGACCGGCGCGCCCACACCGAGCGCCGGGTCGCGGTGCTGCCGTTCCCCGGCGAGCGACGCGGCGCACGTGACCGTCGCCTCGGCGTGGACCGCCGGGTCGCCGACCTCGACCCGCGCGACCAGCTCCACACCGCGCTCGAGCTGCTGTTCGAAGTCGTCGAACGCAGCGGACTCGACGACATCGCGCTGCAGCAGCTCGACGGCGCCATTCTCCGCGTGCGCGTGGCGCTCGACCGACTGGAGACCCGGGTCCCCTGAGTCGCGACGCCTCAACACCCGCGCGGAACCGGCCGTACACCTGAGCATGATGGCCCGCAGACCCGCGGCGAGGCGGGGCGGATGCTGAGACCGCTCGTTGCACGGTTCGTGTCCGCCCGTGACGACGAGCTGACGCCGGTGCTGTGGGCCACGGCCTACGGCTTCTGCATCCTGTTTTCCTACTACATCCTGCGCGCGGTGCGGGACGAGATCAGCTCCGCCGACCGCGGCAACCTCCAGATTCTGTGGACCGCCGTCTTCGTCGTGATGCTGCTGGCGGTTCCGCTCTACTCCTGGGTGGCGTCCCGGTACCCGCGCGGCGTGTTCGTGCCGCTCGCCAACCGGTTCTTCATCGCCAATCTGGTGCTGTTCTACGTTGCGCTCACGCTGCTCCCCCCCGCGCTGCGCCCCTGGATCGATCGTGCCTTCTACGTGTGGGCGAGTGTCTTTGCCCTGTTCGTGGTGACGGTGTTCTGGGGGTTCATGGCCGACTGCTTTCGCAATGAGCAGGGCAAGCGACTGTTCGGGTTCATCGCCGTGGGAAGCTCGCTCGGCGGCATTGCCGGGTCCGCCGTAACGGCGTCGCTGGTCGAAGTGGCGCCGGCGTTCACCTTGCTCCTCGTGGCCTGCGTGCCGCTGGAACTGGCCTCCTGGTGCGCGGCCGTCCTGCATCGCCGCTTCGGCGGCGGCGCCGACGCCACGCGCGTCGAGAACCAGCCACTGGGCGGGAGCGCATGGAGCGGTATCGGCGTGATCTTCCGCTCACCCTATCTGCTCGGCATCGCCGCGTACATTGCCTTGATGACCTTCGCCTCCACGGTGCTGTACTTCCAGCAGGCCCATCTGGTCGGCGAGGCCGTCACCGACCGGGCCGCGCGCACCGCGTTGTTCGCGCGGATCGACCTGTGGGCCAACGCGCTCACGATTCTGCTGCAGACGTATCTCACGGCGCGCATCATCCGCGCCATCGGGATTGCCGCGAGCCTGCTCCTACTTCCGGCGGCCCTGAGCCTCGGCTTCCTGGGACTCGGCGCGTATCCGCTGCTCGTCGTCCTCATCGGGCTCCAGGTATTCTACCGATCGGTGCGGTATGGGCTGGCCAAACCGGCGCGCGAGGTCCTGTTCACCGTCGTCAGCCGGGAAGAGAAGTACAAATCGAAAGCGTTTCTCGATGCCGCCGTGTACCGCGGCGGCGACTTGGTGAGCGGCTGGCTCTACGCGGGCCTGGCCGCGCTCGGGCTCAGCGTGGGCGCCATCGCCTTTGTCGCGGCGCCGGTGGCGGTTGTGTGGGCCGTCGTGGGATTCCGGCTCGGCACCGCGCAGGAGCGGCGGGCCCGAGCCGGGACCCCCGGGACCCCGGAGAGCCCGACCCCGGCATCGTCCTGAACCTGCGAAAGGAGTCCCAGATGATTCTCTCGAGGCGCGCCGTGCTCGAACTGAGTGCAGGCGCGGGATTGGCTCTGACCCTCGGTGTCCGCCGACTGCGCGCGCAGGCCCGCGGGCTGATCACCCGGGCGATCCCGTCGAGCGGCGAACGGCTCCCGGTCGTCGGCATCGGCACCCGCGAGTACCGCACGGGCGCCGGAATCGACACGGCCCCGCTGCGGGCCACGCTCCAGGCGTTCGCGCAGGCCGGCGGCACGGTGGTGGACACCGCCCCTTCCTACGGCAACGCGGAGACGGCGCTGGGCGAGCTCGTCACCGACCTGGACCTGCGCGACCGGCTGTTCCTCGCGACGAAGGTGGACCGCGAAGGACGAGACGTGGGGGTGGAGCGCATGAACGCCTCGTTCGAGAAGCTCCGCACCGACCGCATCGACCTGATGCAGGTCCACAACCTCCGCGACACCGCCACGCAACTCGCGACCATGCGGGAGTGGAAGCAGGCCGGGCGGATTCGCTACGTCGGGATCACGACCTCGTCGGATCGGCAGTACGACGCGTTCGAGCGGGTGATGGCGGCCGAGCAACTCGACTTCATCCAGGTAGACTACTCGCTCAACAATCGAACGGCCGCCGAACGCATCCTGCCGCTCGCCCAGGACCGCGGCGCCGCCGTGCTGGTCAATCTCCCGTTCGGCCGCGCGAGTCTGTTCCGGGCCGTGGGCGACCGTGCGGTTCCGGGCTGGGCCGCGGAGTTCGACTGCACGAGCTGGGCGCAGTTCTTCCTCAAGTACATCATCGCCCACCCGGCTGTCACGTGCGCCATCCCTGGCACCACCAAGGACTACCACGCGGTGGACAATATGGGGGCCGCCCAGGGGCGGCTGCCCGATGCCGCACTGCGGCGGCGGATGGAGGAGTTCTTCACGGGTCTGTAGCCCGGCCGTGCCCTCGGCGGACGTGGCGGCCGGCCCGCGGCCCGGCCGCCACACTGGCCCCACGCCGGCCGAACGCGTATTCTACACGCCCCGGTGATCCAGACACATCCCGCGTTTCCTGAAGCGCCGTGCCATCGGCGCCCGGTTGCGTCCGTCCTCGCGTGGGACAGACGGAGCGGCTCGCGCCGTTGGGTGGCACCGTGACCAACCACTCGGCACCGCAGCCCGACACCGCACGCACCGAGATCCCGGCGGACCTGCGCACGGCGCTGCTCACCATGAGTACGCGCATCGCTGAGGCCCCCGACGAGGACGCCGTGTGCCGCAGCGTGGTGCAGGCCCTGCATCACCAGGCGTTCGGGTTCGACGGCGTCGGCCTGTACCTTGCCGGCACCTCGACCTTCGAGCCGGCGCTGCGCGCCGCGGCCGGGACGTTCGCGGACGCCAAGGACGGCGGCTCCGAGCTGCGATTCCCGCTGCGCCTCGAGCAGAGCGCCATCGGCGAGCTGGTCGTGCGCCGGGGCCGCGAGCATTCCTTCAGCAAGGGCGACCTCGAGATTCTCGCCGCGGCGGCCAACCAGGCGAGCATCGCCATTGCCCGCGCCCGGCTGCTCGATGCCGAGCGCAAGCGGCTCGGCGAGCAGCGTGCCCTCCTCGACACCCTCGCCGATCTCTCCGGCCAGCTCGAGCTGGACAAGCTGCTGCACGCCGTGCTGGAGCGCGCGGTCGATCTGCTGAGCGTGACCGGGGGCGAGCTCGCGATCTACGACGAGCGCAGTCGTGAGCTCGTCATCGCCGCGAGCCACAACATGCCGACCAATGCCGTCGGAGCCCGCATGACGCTCGGCGAAGGCGCGATGGGCCGCGTGGCCGAGACGCACGAACCGCTCATCATTCCGCGGTACCAGGAATGGGCCGGCCGCTCCGCCCAGTACACTCAGAGCAGCGTCCAGTCGGTGATGGCGGCGCCGTTGCTCATCGGGGACCGTCTCGTCGGCGCGATCGCGAGCGTGCACGCCGATCCGGCCCACACCTTCGGTGAGGGCGACCTGCGACTGCTCGGCCTGTTCGCCGCGCAGGCGGCCATCGCGATCGAGAACGCGCGTCTCTATACCGTGGAGCGCGAGCGGGCGACCGAACAAGAGGCGCTGCTCGACTCGCTCGCCGACCTCTCCGGCGAGCTCGAGCTGTCGAAGACCCTGCAGGCCGTGCTCGTCCGCGCAGTCGGCCTGCTCGACGTCACGGGCGGGGAGCTGGCCATCTACGAGGAGGGCACCGAGAGCCTCGTCGTGATGGCCAGTCACAACATGGAGACCAACGCGGTCGGGACGCGCATGGCGATCGGCGAAGGCGCCATGGGCCACGTGGCCAAGGCCCACGAGCCGCTCATCATTCCGCGCTATCAGGACTGGGAGGGGCGCTCGGCCCAGTACACGCAGAGCTCGGTCCAGTCCGTGATGGCGGTGCCGCTCATGATCGGGTCCCGGCTGGTGGGCGCGCTGGCGAGCGTCCACTCGGATCCCAAGCGTGAGTTCAGTGACGCGGACCTGCGCCGCCTCACGATGTTCGCGCCCCAAGCCGCCATTGCCATCGAAAACGCCCGGCTCTTCACGGCCGAGCGACGGCGGGCGGGGGAACAACGGGCACTGCTCGACACGATGAAGGACCTCTCGGGCGAGCTGGAGTTGGGCAAGGTCTTGCAGGGCGTGTTGCAGCGCGCCGTGACCCTGCTCGGCGTCACCGGTGGCGAGCTCGCCACCTTCGACGAAACCCAGCAGACCCTGGTGGTCGCGGCGTCTCACAACCTCGAGACCGATGCGGTCGGCACGCGCATGCGCCTGGGTGAAGGCGCCATGGGCCACGTCGCCAAGACGCACGAGCCCCTCATCATCCCCCGCTACCAGGAGTGGCAGGGGCGCTCGCCCCAGTACACCCAGAGCAGCGTGCAGGCCGTCATGGCGGCACCGCTCCTGATCGGGAACCGGCTCGTGGGCGCCATCGCCAGCGTGCACTCGGATCCGCATCGCGTCTTCGGCCCCGAAGACCTGCGGCTGCTGCAGCTGTTTGCCCCCCAGGCGGCGATCGCGATCGAGAATGCCCGCCTCTATGCCGCGCAGCAGCGCTACTTCGAGAGCCTCGTGCTCAACAACCCCGTGGCCATCGCCAACCTCGACCTCGACTTCAACATCGTGTCGTGCAATCCGGCCTTCGAGCGGTTGTTCGGCTACACCGAAACGGAGATCATCGGACAGAATCTCGACCGGCTCGTCACCACCGAGGCCACGCTGGCCGAAGCGCAGTCGTACACCGGCGAAGCGGTGGAGGGGCGCACCGCCGGCGGCACCGGGAAGCGACGCCGCAAGGATGGCAGCTTCGTGGATGTCGAGATCTTCGCCATTCCAGTGTTCGTCGGTGAGGCCCGGGTCGGGATGATGGGACTGTACCACGACATCACGGAGTTGTTGCAGGCGCGGCGCGAGGCGGAGGCGGCCAATTCCGCCAAGAGCCAGTTCCTGGCCAGCATGAGCCACGAGCTGCGCACGCCCTTGAATGCCATCATCGGCTACAGCGAGATGCTGCAGGAAGACGCCACCGACGCCGGCCAGCCGGCGTTCGTGCCCGATCTCGAGAAGATCCACGCCGCCGGCCAGCACCTGTTGGCCCTGATCAACGACGTGCTTGATCTCTCCAAGATCGAGGCCGGCAAGATGGAGCTCTTCGTCGAGGAGTTCGACGTGCCGGAGGCCGTCACGGGGGTGGCGACGACCGTGCGGCCGCTGATCCTGAAGAACGGCAACACGCTGGTGGTCGAGGGCGCCGCGGCGGCGGGCCGCATGCGGTCGGATGCCACGCGGCTGCGCCAGATCCTGCTCAATCTGCTCTCCAACGCGTCGAAGTTCACCGAGGGGGGGACGATCACGCTGGCGGTGGCGCGGGCGGCGGGGTGGGTGACGTTCCAGGTGCGGGACACCGGGATCGGGATGACGGCCGAGCAGCGCGACCGGCTGTTCGAGGCGTTCACGCAGGCCGAGGCGTCGACGGCGGCGAAGTATGGCGGCACGGGGTTGGGGCTCACGATCAGCCGCCGGTTCTGTCAGATGATGGGTGGGGACATCACCGTTGCCAGCACGCCCGGCCAGGGGTCGACCTTCACGGTGCGCCTGCCCGTCACCGCGCCGGGGCCCCAGCCGGCGGGGGCCCCGGGGCCCGACCCGGCCGCGACGCCCGCCGGCGACGGGTCCCCCTCGGCCACCGCCGGCACCGTCCTCGTCATCGACGACGACCCGGCGGTGCGCAATCTGATGGCGCGGTTTCTGCGCAAGGAGGGCTACCGGGTCCTGCTGGCCGCCGACGGCCGGACAGGCATCGAGCTGGCGCGCTCGCAACGCCCCAACGCGGTGACGCTCGACGTGCTCATGCCCGACCTCGACGGCTGGACCGTCCTGACGACCTTCAAGGAGGACCCGGCGCTCGCGGACATCCCCGTGATCATGGTGACCATCCTGGACGAGCAACGCCTCGGCTTTGCGCTCGGCGCGTCCGAGTACCTCACCAAGCCGATCGATCGCGCGCGGCTGCGGCGGGTGATCGGCACGTACGTGCCCGAGCGAGGGTCCGGTCGCGTGCTGATCGTGGATGACGACGCCGGCACGCGGACCCAGCTGCGCCGCGCGCTCGAGGCCGACGACTGGGCGGTCGCGGAGGCGGAGAACGGGCGCCGCGCGCTCGAACGGCTGGACGAGGGGCCGTTGGCGCTCGTGCTGCTCGACCTGATGATGCCCGAGATGGACGGCTTCGAGTTCCTCGAAGCGCTCCGGGCCCGCGAGACGGGACGCCGCACGCCCGTCGTCATCGTCACCGCCAAGGACCTGAGCGACGAAGACCATCGCCGCCTCACCGGCAGCGTCGAGCGCGTCGTCTCCAAGACGGATCGCGACCGTCAGACGCTGCTCGGCGAAGTCCGCGATCTCGTCGCCGCGTGCGTCGCCGCCCCGTCCCGACCGAACGGGCCATGAGCGTCAAGCGACGCGCACCGCGGTCGACCACGGGCGTCGTGGCCCGCCGGCAGGCGGCATTGCTGCGCCTCGGCACCGCGATCGCGGTGGCCGAGACAGAGCGGGACGTCTGCCGGGCCGTCGTGGAGGGTCTGCACGACGCGGCCCTCGGATACGACTTCCTGGCGCTGCTGCTGGTCGACCGGGTCACCGGCGACCGGGTACTCGTCGCGAGTGCCGGCTGGGCGGAGGTGCCCGGCGACCTGCGCATCCGCCCTGGCCGGGGCCTGAGCGAGCGCCCGCTGCTCGACGGCCGGCTGCACTACACGCCGCAGGTCACGCGCGACACCCGGTACCTGCCGACCCGCAATGAGGGGTCCGAAGTCGACGTCCCGCTGCAGGTCAACCGTGAACTCGTCGGCGTGCTCGTGGTGGAAAGCAATCGCCCCGACGCGTTCGGGCCGGACGATTTCGAGATTCTCACGGCCGCCGCCAATCAGGCGGGGATCGCGATCGGGCGGACGCGGCTGCTGCACGCCCTGCACCGGCGCGCGGCGGAGGAGGAGGCCCTCCGCGCGACCATGGCCGATCTCTCCGGCCACCTCGAGCTCTCCACGCTCCTCCAGACCGTGCTCGATCGCGCCGTCACGCTGCTCGCCGTGAGTCACGGTGAGCTGGCCATCTACGACCCGCAGGCCGAGGAACTCGAGGTCGTCGCCAGCCGCAACGTGGGCCGCAGCGACACCACCGGCACACGCATGAAGGTGGGCGAAGGGGCCATGGGCCACGTGGCCCGCACCCGCGAGCCGCTGATCATCCCGCGGTACCAGGAATGGGTCGGCCGATCGCCGCAGTACGCGGAGGTGGAATTCTCCGGCGTCATGGTGGCACCGCTGCTGATGGCCGGTCAGCTCGTCGGGGCGATCGCGTTCATGGACAAGGACCCCGCGCGCCAGTTCGGCGAGGGCGACCTGCGGCTGCTCAACCTGTTCGCCGCCCAGGCGGCGGTGGCGATCGAGAACGCCCGGCTCTTTACCGCCGAACGGCGGCGGGCGGAAGAGCAGCAGGCCCTGCTCGACACGATGCAGGACCTGTCGGGGGAGCTCGAGCTCGGCAAGGTGCTCCAGGGGGTGCTCGAGCGGGCCGTCACGCTGCTGGATGTGACGGGCGGCGAGCTCGCGACCTTCGACGAGGTGCGGCAGGATCTCGTGATCGTCGCGAGCCACAACATGGGCGTCGATGCCGTGGGCACCCGCATGGCGCTCGGCGAAGGCGCGATGGGCCGGGTCGCCGAAACGCACGAGTCGCTCATCATTCCCCACTACCAGGAGTGGGCCAGCCGCTCCGGCAAGTACACCCAGAGCACCGTGCAGACGGTGATGGCCGCGCCGCTGCTGATCGGCGGCCGCCTCGCCGGAGCCATCGCCAGCGTGCATTCCGACCCCGCGCGCGTCTTCGGGCCTGAAGACCTGCGGCTCCTCGAGATGTTCGCGCCACAGGCGGCGATCGCCATCGAGAACGCCCGCCTCTTCACGGCCGCCAGCCGGCAGAAGCAGTATTTCGAAGAACTCGTGCTCAACAGCCCGGTGGCCGTCGTCACGCTCGACGCCGATCACAACGCCGTCGCCTGCAACCCGGCGTTCGAGCGGCTGTTCGGCTACACCGAGGCGGAGGTGCGCGGACGAAACCTCGACGACCTCATCACGACCGACGCCACCCGCGCGCAAGCCGTCGCGTACACCCAGCAGGCCCTCTCCCGGCGCCCCGTGAAGGTCATCAGCCAACGCCGCCGCAAGGATCACACGCTCGTGGACGTGGAGGTTCTCGGCGTCCCGATCGTGGTGGACGGCGAGCGCGTCGGCCTGATGGCGTTGTACCACGACATCACCGAGCTGCTGCTGGCGCGGCGCGAGGCCGAAGCCGCCAACTCCGCCAAGAGCCAGTTCCTGGCCAGCATGAGCCACGAGCTGCGCACGCCCTTGAACGCCATCATCGGCTACAGCGAGATGCTCGAGGAGGAACTGCAGGACCGGGGCGACGAGCAGCTGTTGCCCGACCTCCGGAAGATCCACGCCGCCGGGAAGCACCTGCTGTCTCTGATCAACGACGTGCTCGATCTCTCCAAGATCGAGGCAGGCAAAATGGAGCTGTTTGCCGAGACTTTCGCCGTGCGGCCGATGCTGAATGACGTGATGACCACCGTGCAACCGCTCGTCGCCAAGAACGCGAACACGCTCGTGCTGGACTGTGCCCCCGATGTGGGGAGCATGCACACCGATCTGACCCGGGTGCGCCAGGTGTTGCTGAACCTGCTGTCCAACGCGAGCAAGTTCACCGAGGCCGGGACGATCACCCTGCGCGCGCGGCGGGCGGGCGACATCGTGGAACTGGCCGTGGCGGACAGCGGGATCGGAATGACGCCGGAGCAACTGCAACGCCTGTTCGAGGCCTTCACGCAGGCGGAGGCGTCCACCACGCGTCGGTTCGGTGGCACCGGCCTGGGGTTGACGATCAGCCGCCGGTTCTGTCAGATGATGGGCGGCGATATCGCGGTGACGAGCACCGCGGGCCAGGGGTCGACGTTCACGGTCCGCCTCCCCGCCACCTTGGCCGCCGACCAGCCGCCGGCGCCGGTCACCACGGACGTGGGTGCGGAGCCGGCGCCCGGCGACGGGACCGCCGGTACCGTGCTCGTGATCGACGACGATCCAGTCGCGCGGAACCTGGTGCGCCGGAACCTGGCCAAGGCCGGCTATCGCGTGGAGGAAGCCGGCGACGGGCCGACCGGACTCGCGCGGGCCCGCGCGCTCCGCCCGGACGTGATCACGCTCGACGTCATGATGCCGGGCATGGACGGCTGGGCCGTGCTCACGGCGCTCAAGGGCGACGCCGACGTCGCCGACATCCCGGTGGTCATGCTGAGCATCCTCGACGAGAAGACCATGGGCTTCACGCTGGGCGCATCGGACTACCTCACCAAACCGATCGATCGGCCACGCCTGCTCGCGGCCCTCGAGCGCTGCGCCGCGCGCGGCACCGCGGACGCCGAGGGCGTGCTCCTCGTGGAAGATGATGCGGACACCCGCGCCATGCTCCGCCGCATGCTGGAACGTGCCGGCTGGTCCGTGGCCGAGGCCGCCAATGGCCGCATCGCGCTCGAACAGCTCGCCACCCACACACCCCAGATCGTGCTGCTCGACCTGATGATGCCCGAGGTGGATGGGTTCGAGTTCCTCGAGGCGGTCCGGCAGCGGCCCGAGCTGAAGACCCTCCCCGTGATCGTGATCACGGCCAAGGACCTGACCGATGAGGATCTGCGCCGGCTGAACGGTGGGGTCCAGGAGATCGTCCGCAAACGCGCCCATGGGGAGGACGAGTTGCTCGCCGAGATCCGCGACCTGGTGGCCACGCGGACCGACGTGGGGCGGGGGGCATAATCCCCGTGCCGCACCGGTCCCGCACCGGCCCGCGCACCACGAGCGCGCGCAGCGCGGCCGCCCATCGGCAGGCGGCCCTGCTCCGGCTGTCCACGGCCATCGCGGCGGCCCAGGACGAGGAGGCGATCTACCGCAGCGTGGTCAACGGTCTCCACGACGAGGCCCTGGGCTACAACTTCCTCGGCGTGTTCCTGCTCGATTCGGAAACGGGAGACCGCGTGCTCCAGGCCAGCGTGGGATGGCCGGACGTCCCGACCGAGTGGCGGGTGCACCGGGGGGAGGGGTTGAGTGAGCAAGCGGTGCAGGACGGCAAGCTCCATTACACCCCCGACGTCACGCGCGAGTCGAAATATCTCCCCAGTCTGGCCAGTGGATCGGAGCTGGACGTGCCGCTGCGGGTGAACGGCCGCACGATCGGCGTCCTGGTGGTGGAGAGCGCCGAGCCCAACGCGTTCGGAGACGAGGACTTCGAGATCCTCCAGGCGGCCACCAATCAGGCCGGTATTGCCATTGCCCGGGCACGCCTCCTCGAAGCCGAGCGGCGGCGCGCGGACGAGCACAAAGCCCTGCTCGATACCATGGCCGACCTCTCCTCGGAACTGGAGCTGTCGCGGGTCCTGCAAGCGGTGATCGAACGCGCGGTCACGCTGCTCGGCGTGACGGGCGGCGAAGTGGCCATCTATGAGGAGGAAACGCGGGAACTCGTCGTCGTGGCGAGCGAGCGGATCGGCAAGGACTCCACCGGCACGCGGCTCAAGATGGGCGAGGGCGCCATGGGCACGGTCGCGCGCACGCTCGAGCCACTGATCATCCCGTCCTATCACGAGTGGCTGGGGCAATCAGCGAAGTACGCCGACGTCCTGGTCCACTCGGTCATGGCGGCGCCACTGCTCATCGGCCGCCGACTGGTGGGCGCCATTGCCACGGTCCACTCGGATCCGGCCCGCGTGTTCAACCAGGAGGACCTGCGGCTGCTGAACCTGTTCGCGCCCCAAGCCGCCGTCGCGATCGAGAACGCCCGCCTGTACACCGCAGCGCAACGGCAACGGCAGTATTTCCGCGAACTCGTACGCAACAGCCCCGTCGCGATCGTCACGCTCAACCAGGTCTATCGCGTCGTCGAGTGCAACCCGGCCTTCGAGTCGCTGTTTGGGTATCCGCAGGCGGAGGCGGTCGGGCGCAATCTGGACGAGCTGATTGCCACCGACGCCACGCGCGAAGAGGCCGAGCAGTACACGCGCGAAGCGCTCGACCGGCCGGTGCACGGCATCGGCCGGCGCAAGCGCAAGGACGGTACGATGGTGGACGTGGAGATCCTCGGCGTGCCCGTAATCGTCGACGACGAGCGCGTCGGTCTCATGGGATTGTACCACGACATCAGCGAGTTGCTCCAGGCCCGGCGCGACGCCGAAGCCGCCAACTCGGCCAAGAGCCAGTTCCTGGCGAGCATGAGCCACGAACTGCGCACCCCGCTCAACGCCATCATCGGCTACAGCGAGATGCTCCAGGAAGAGGTCGAGGAGCTCCGGCAGCCGCAGCTGCAGGACGACCTCACGAAAATCAACACGGCCGGCCGGCACCTGCTGGAGCTCATCAACGATATCCTCGATCTCTCCAAGATCGAAGCGGGCAAGATGCAGCTCCACCTGGAGACGTTTCCCATCGAGCCCATGCTGGAGGACGTGATCACGACGGTCCGGCCGCTGGTGATGAAGAACGCCAACCACCTGGAGGTGCGGCGGGCCGATCGCCTGGGCACGCTGCGGGCGGATCTGACCAAGGTGCGTCAGATGCTGCTGAACCTGCTGTCCAACGCGTGCAAGTTCACCGACCACGGGACCATCACCCTCTCGGCCGACCGGGACGACCAGCACGTGGTGTTCACGGTGCGGGACTCGGGCATCGGGATGACGGCCGAGCAGATGGAGCGGCTGTTCGAGGCGTTCGCGCAGGCGGACGCCGCGACCACCAGCAAGTACGGCGGCACGGGGCTCGGCCTGGTCATCACGAAACGTTTTGCACACCTGATGGGCGGCGACGTCCAGGTCATGAGCACGCCGGGCAAGGGCAGTACCTTCACGATCGAGCTGCCGGCACGGGGCCCCGACGGCGACCGCGAGCCGGCGACGGACTGACGAGGAGGGAGCGAGGCGATGGCGAGAATCCTCTTGGTCGAGGACAACGAGATGAACCGCGACATGCTGTCGCGCCGACTCCAGCGCAAGGGGTACGAGATCACCATGGCAGTGGACGGCCGGGAAGGCGTGGACAAGGCGCGCACGGGGGGATTCGACCTGATTCTGATGGACATGAGTCTCCCTGAAATCGACGGTTGGGAGGCCACCCGGCAGCTGCGCGCCGTTCCCGAGACTGAACACACCCCCATCATCGCGCTCACGGCCCACGCCATGGCGGGCGACCGCGAGAAGGCGCTGGAGGCAGGCTGCGATGACTACGACACCAAGCCGATCGAGCTGCCGCGGCTGCTCGAGAAGATCGAGACGCTCTTGAGGCGCGACGCGTGACCGACTTCGCCGCCTTCGCCGGGCCGCTCACGCCGGAGCTCGCCTCCGAGTTGCGGCACGAACTGCGCACGCCCGTGAATCACATCGTGGGCTACGCGGAGATGCTGATCGAGGACGCCGAAGACGCGGGCGCGACCGAGCGCAAGGGCATGCTGGACGAGACGCTGACCGCGGCGCGCGAGGTGTTGACGATCATCAATCAGATGCTTCCGCCTGGCGTCGCCACCATCGGTCGCGAAGCCGTCGATGGTCTGTTCGAGCGCCTGCGCACCCCGCAGGGCAAGATCGTCCACCTAGTCGACGGCCTGCTCGCAACGGTCACCGACGATTCCGCCGTCCAGGACCTCCACAAGATCCGCCGTGCAGCCCAACGCCTCGTCCCCGCACCCGCGGCGCCGGCACCGGCCGGCACGCCGCAGCCGGCGGCAGGACTCCCCAGTACTGCGGACGGCTCCACGCCGGCGCGGTTGCTCGTGGTCGACGACGACACCGGCAACCGCGATGTCCTCCGCCGTCGGCTCGAGCGCGAAGGGTATCAGGCCGAGTGCGCGGAGAACGGCCGCCAAGCCCTCGACCGCATCGCCGCGGAGCGGTTCGATCTCGTGCTGCTGGACGTCCTGATGCCGGAGCTCGACGGCTACGAGGTGCTCACGCGGCTCAAGGAGGCACCGGCCACGCGCGACATCCCCGTCATCGTCATCTCGGCCCTCGACGACATGCCGAGCATCGTCCGCTGCATCGAGCGGGGCGCCGAAGACTATCTCACGAAGCCGTTCGACCCGATTCTGCTGCGCGCTCGGATCAGTGCGTCGCTCGAGAAGAAGCGCCTGCACGATCTGGAGCTGGAGTTCATCCGCCAGGTCGGGCGGGTGACCGAGGCCGCGACCGCGGTCGAGGACGGGACGTACCGGTCCGGGACGCTCGACGACGTCGCCGCCCGGGGCGATGCCCTCGGCCGCCTCGCCCGGGTCTTTGACGGGATGGCCGCGGAGGTACAGGCGCGGGAGCGGCGGCTGAAGGACCGGTTACGCGAGCTGCGGGCCGACATCGGCATTGCCCGCACGTCGCACGAGATGCCGGCGGTGCTCGATGGGGGGGCCCTCGAGCTCGGCCATCACTTCGCCGAACGCTACGAGATCGTGGCCATGATCGGCACCGGTGGCATGGGAACGGTGTACCGCGCCCGCGACCTGGAGCTCGACGAGGAAGTCGCCATCAAGACGCTCCGGCCGGAGCTGATGATGGACGAAACCCTGCTCGAGCGCTTCAAGAGCGAGATCCGGCTGGCCCGCCGCATCTCCCACCGCAACGTCGTGCGCACCCACGACTTCGGCGAGTGGCGCGGGGTGTCGTACTTGACGATGGAGTACGTCGAGGGACTCACCGTGCGCGACCTGATCCAGGCCCGCGGGCCGCTCCAGGCGCCGTCGGCCCTGGCCATCGCCACCCAGCTCGCGGAGTCGCTCACCGTTGCCCACGAACAGGGAGTCGTCCATCGGGACATCAAGCCACAGAATCTGCTGCTCGACGCCAACGGCGTGCTGAAGGTGATGGACTTCGGGATCGCCCGGCTGGCCGAGAGCACGAGCGCGCTCACGGTTGCCGGACTCATCATTGGGACACCGGCCTACATGGCGCCCGAACAGCTGCTCGCAGAAACGGCGGACGCCCGGAGCGACCTTTACGCCATGGGCGTGGTCCTGTACGAGTGCCTGACCGGCCAGCTGCCGTTCGACGCCCCGACCCCAGTCTCCCTCGTGGCCAAGGTGCTCAGCGAGGACCCGACCCCTCCGACCTCGCTCACCCCCGACATTCCCCCCGCCCTGTCCGCGCTCGTCCTCCGCCTGCTGGCCAAACGGCCCGAAGATCGGGTCCAGTCGGCGAGCGAGCTCGCGGGCTTGCTCCGGCAGATCGGCTAGCGCCGTCCCCCCACCCCGGGCATCTCCATCGGGGTCTCCGTAATGGAGGACTTCGCGTCCTTCCCGTGCTTGACCAGCACCATCTCGCCGCGGCCCTCCCAGATCAGCTTCACGAGCCCGAACGGGATGTCCGTCGAGACCCACCCCTCGCCCTGCCCGCCCGCCGTCGTGCGGAAGTGCACGGTCGCCAGCTTGCCCGCCGGAACCTCGATGGTCTCGCGACCCACGATCTGCGCCTCCGTGCACTGCTTGAGGGCGTCGCCCATGGACGACCCCGGGTTGCGCATCCGTTGCTGCATCATCGAGAGCATCGACTTGGGCATCTTCATCGCCGGCTGGTCGCCTGCCTTCATGACCATCGCCTCGATGTCCGCCTGCTCGTAGGGGAAGCCCGTCACGAGCACCTGGCTGATCACCGTCCCCTGCGGGGACGCCATCTTCATCTCGTGCCAGTAGTGGTCCTTCCCGTTGACGGCTTCCTTGCCCACGATGGCGAACCGCAGGTCCATCGTCCCCTCCGGCGCCGTCATGCGGTATTCGGCCCACTGGCCCACGGTCACGTGACCGATCATCTCGCACAGCTCCGCCGCGGTCTGTGCGGGGAGCGACGTGGCGCCGGTCATGAAGGCGACGAGGATGAGTAACATTCGCATCGGAAGATCTCCTTCGACAAAAGCTGGGGTCGAATCGTGCCGGGCGGGCGTCCGGGTCAATGGTCCCGGCATCGCTGCCGGGAACCTATACCGCCGCTACCCGCGAACGCAAAGCCTCGCCGCCGCCTGCCTCCCGCTACGGCCGCGTGGCCAGCGGCAGAAACCGCTTGGGAAACTTCGCCACGACCGTGTACGCGGGATCGACGACGTTGGCCACCGTGCTTTCCACCACCTGGCCGAGGACCGCGTAGGCGTCCCACCGGTCGAACCCGTAGTCCTGCTCCAGCCACTCGACAAGCTCGACATGAGCGAGCCGGAACGCGTCGATCAGGGGACGGGCACTCCCCGCCACCATGATGTAGCGGTCGTTCTCCAACCGGGGCCAGTCGATGGTCCGCCCCCGCAGGAGATCGATTCGCAGCACGACGTCCATGCTGGTCTCGAGACCGGTGCCGGCGACTTCACCGTGTCCCTGGCGTGCGTGGCCGTCGCCGAAATAGAAGTACGCCCCGTCGTGAAAGATCGGCAGATAGACCGTCGTCCCCTCACGAATCTCGGGCGCATCCATGTTTCCGCCAAAGTCGCCGGGCCAGAGACCGCCAAACGCTTCCGCGCCGCGCGGGGCCACCGCCACCCGTCCCAGCATGGGCTGGAGATCGATCTCGATCCGCCGTGCCCGGCTGTTCGGCAGCTCGGTGGTGGCGGTCATGCGGTCCCGATCCAGCCGCCACACATACCGCCGGGTCGGGATCGGGTCGTTGAGCAAGCGGACGCGCGCGTCAGCGGACAGGCCGCCGAATTCCGGACGGACCCGCGACGCCGCGAGAGGGTAGTTGGGACGAATCCGCAGAATCTCGACGACCAGGACGTCGCTCGTCGTTGCGCCCTCGACGAGGATCGGCCCCACCTCCCCGGGGAAAGCCCCGCCTTCCTCGGTGTAGTAAGCACCGAAGTTCGTCTGGGAGATGAGCACGGTGTTGGGACGGATTCGGAGCACCGGCTCGCGGACAGCAAACGTCGGCTGCTGGATCGTGGGTGTGAATCGCACCGTGTCCTGGGCGTGAAGCGGCACGAACGGGCAGGTCGTGGCGAGCAGCGTGGCGCCGAGTAGTCGCATCGAGACCTCTGGAAAGGCGGCGTGGCAAATATGCGGAACCGTCTCGGCCCTGTCACGTACAGCGTGGACCTGCGCGTGCGGTCCGGGCCCGCGTTCGTTACCTTTCAAGGGTGCGGGTTCACATCGGACCCCTACCCACTTCCCGAGGTTCCCGTGGACACGTCGTCGATTCCGGACGCGCGCACGTTGGCCGCGATCCTCAGTCAGTACCGCACGCCTTCCTTCGGGCGCAGCCTGACCCAGCTGCTGACCTCCGCGATCCCGTTTGCCCTCGTCTGGATCGCCGCCTTGCTCGCGCTGCGGGTCGGCTTCTGGCTCACGCTGCTGCTCGCCGTGCTCGCGGCGGGCTTCATGCTGCGGCTGTTCATGATCCAGCATGATTGCGGACATGGGGCGTTCTTCCGCTCGCAGCGACTGAACGACCTCGTGGGCGGGGTGCTCGGTGTGCTCACGCTCGTGCCCTACCGCTACTGGCGGAAGACGCACGCCATCCATCACAAGACCTCAGGCGATCTCGATTACCGCACGTTCGGCGACATCAGTACCCTGACCGTCGCCGAGTACCGGGCGCTCCCACCGCTCAAGCGGATAGGCTATCGGCTGTACCGCCACCCGTTCGTGCTGCTCGTGATCGGCCCGATCTGGCAGTTCATGCTCAAGCACCGCCTGCCGCTGGATCTGCCGTGGTCGTGGAAGCGGGAATGGACCAGTGTGCTGCTGACCAACCTCGGGATTCTCGCGCTCGTGGTGGTGGCCTGGCAGGCCGTCGGGCTCACGAACTTCCTGCTCGTGCAGCTGCCCATTTCGCTCATCGCGGGCTCGATGGGCGTGTTTCTCTTCTACGTCCAGCACCAGTTCGAGGATACGTACTGGCGCGAGCACCCCGAGTGGGACTTCCACGCGGCGGGACTCGCCGGCAGCTCCTATCTGGTCCTGCCCAAGGTGCTGCAGTGGTTCACGGCGAACATCGGGCTCCATCACATCCATCACGTCAACAGCCGGATTCCCAATTACCGGCTGCCCGAGTGCTATGCCGAGCAACCCGTGTTTCGGCATGTCACGCGCATCACGCTCTGGGACGGGATCAAGACCTTGCGGCTCGGCCTCTGGGACCAGGAAGCCGGGAAGCTGGTGAGTTTCCGCGAGGCACGGGCGCGGCGCGGGTTGGACGAACGCGTGCGGGCCTAGCGGCCACGCGAGTCGTGCCGGGTCCTAGAAAACCCCTCCCGGACCGGGTACCTTTCATGCAGCGGTGCGCCATCGTGGCGCGCCCGACACGTGCGACGCGAGGGCGGGACCCGGCGCCTGGTGCGCGAGTTCCGCCCTTCTCGCTCCGGCTTGCCGAATCAAAGGAGGATCGCACGTGACCGCGAAGCGTTCCAACCCGCCGCCCGCCACTGTTGCCGACCTGCTCCAGCGTCGTCTCAAGGAGCTCAAACGCTCCCCGACCGAGCTGGCGGCGGCGGCGCAGGTACCCGAGCCCTACATCCTGGATCTCCTGGCCGGCCGCCGTCAGCCGCCCCTGCCGGGCCGCACCGATCTCTACGACCGGATGACGCGGTTTCTCCGGCTTGCCCGCAACCAGCTGGCGAACTGCGCCTCGGCCGAACGGGCGACCACGGCGGCGGCGGACGCGCGGGGCCCCCGCGCACCTGTCGCCCGCGCCCTGCTCGCCCTCTGCGAACCGGCGACGGCGCAGGAGCTCGAGCGCCGCCGTGCCAAGGACGGTAACGCGGAGTTGGCCGACCTCACGCAGCGTCTGCTCGACATCTCCCAGGGAGCGGTGCGACGCGTGCTCGAGGACCCGGTGGGCCTCCGGATCGCGGCGTCACAGCAGCGCAAGACGTACGAGGCGATGCGCCTCAAGGTGCTGGAGTTCCTGGACGTCACGCCCGCGACCCTCACGGCCGGCGATCTCGCCGAGTTCATTCAGCCCCGCGTCGCGCTGTGGGACGTGGATCTGCAGTCGGGGGTTCTGCGCGTCGTCTTGCAGGGACAGGAACCGCGCGGACGCAACCGCCGCTCGGCAAACACGCGGTCGGCGTTTCCCACACACTAGCACCCTACGCGCTGGCGATCACGACGGAGCGGCACGATCTTCCTCGCGTGACGACTCCGTCCCTCCCACTCACCATTGGACCCGCGGGCACGTTCGCCCGCGTGGTCGATCATCTCCGGGCCCGCGGCTACGACGAGCTGACGGTCAGCAAGGCGCTCGGGATCCCGTCGATCTTCGCGTTCGGGTCCGTGCGGCCGGAGACGCTCACCTTGCCCACGGCCGCCGACGACCCGCTGGCCTTCCTGATTCGGACGTTCCTCTTGGTCGAGCGCATCTCGGGCGACGCCGTGCGCGCGCAGCTCGACGTGCCCGTCCGGGCGGCATTCGAACAGCTCGGTCTGCTGCGGCCCGATGCGACCGGCGATTCCTTTACGGCTCCGGTTCTCCTCTATCCGGTGAGCGAGTTCTGGATCGCGTCCGATGTCCACCACAACCCGGACGACTCCCCGTACACGCCCCCCCCGGACGCGGTGTTCCCCGCCATCTTCCCCGGGAACTTGCGGTTTCTCCGGCTGCTGCCGCAGGGCACCTACGAGGCAGCGCTCGACCTCGGAGGGGGAACGGGGATCGGGGCGCTCGTGCTGAGTCGGCGGGTGCGGCATGCCGTCTCCGCCGACATCACGGCGCGCGCGACGCATTTCGCACAGTTCAATCGGATGCTCAACGCGTGTGCCAACCTCGAAATCGCCCGGGGCGATCTGTACGACGCGGTCCCCGGGCGCACGTTCGACTGCATCGTGACTCATCCACCGTACATGCCGTCCCCCGACGACACCTGGATCTTCCGCGACGGCGGACCCACCGGTGAGCGCCTCGCGCAGCGGATCATCGCGGACTTGCCGGCGGCCCTTCGCCCGGGAGGCATCTTCTGCGCGGTCTGCGCCGCCTGGGACACCGATGAGGCCCCACTGGAAGACCGGGTGCGCGGCTGGCTGGGCGAACGGGCCGACGAATTCGAGCTGCTCCTGGGGGTGGAAACCGAGATGGCGCCAGCCGAGCTGGCGCGCATGCTCGCGAAGCCGGAGCACGGGCCGGGCCGGGGCACGGTCGCCGAGTGGGAAACGCGATTCCGGGAATGGAAGCTCGAGCGGCACGTGTACGGCGCCCTGGTACTGGCACGTCGCGACGGGCCGGGGGACCCTGTGACCCTGCGGACCTGGCTGGGGACGAGCACGACGGGCGCGGACCTCGAGCGGGAGATCGCCGCGCTCCGCTGGCGGGCGGCCCGCCGGGCCGCCGGCACCTTGAGCAGCATTCTCGACGCGCTGCAGCCGCGTCTCGCCGACGCACTCGAAGTGCACGTCACGTACGTGAAGGGCGAGAGCGGCTTGGCACCGTCGGAGGCGATCCTCGCGACATCGGAACCGTTCCGCAGCCGCACGCGCATCGAGCCATGGATGCTGTCATTGCTGTCGGCGATCGACGGCGACCGCACTCCGGCCGCCATTCACGCCGACCTGCATGCCAAAGGGGTGCTCCCCGACGGCTTCAGCCCCGCCGACCTGCGGACGTTCGTCGAGTTGATGCTGGAACGCGGCTACCTCGAGACGATCGCGCCGCCGACTCCGTAGCGAACCCCCGCCGGCGTCACGCGTCCCCGCGTCCCGGCGCTCCGAACAGGAGCTTGGCCAACCAGGCCCCCACCACCACCCCGGCCGCGCCAGCGGCGAGATCCGCCGCGTCGCCGGATCGGTACGGCAGCAGGCTCTGCACCAGCTCGATCAGCGCCGCGAGCACCACCCCCGCCGCCACCACTGGCAGCAGCCCCGGCCGCCCGGCAGCTCGCAGATCCCAGTACGTGAGAAAGCCCAGCCCGAGAAAAAGCGCCACGTGCACCAGCTTGTCGAACCCGCCCGGGACGTAGGTCGGCGTGTCCGGCACCGGAACGAACATCACGGCCAGCAGGCCGAGCGTGTACACGGCGAGGACCAGGTGCCCGATGCGGCGCGGAATCGTCGGCCTCACCCCACGAGCGGCAAACGGCAGCCGAGCAGTCGTCTCGTCATGCACCCAAGTTGCCCGGTCCGTCGCCCGTTCACCACCGTTCCGCGGCTTGTGTGCCCGGTCACGGTGGACGCCGGGGGCCCCACGCATTCTTCTTTGGTCGTCACCCCAGGGTGTGGCACATGTCGCACATGACGAGGTCGTTTGAGCTGGGCACCGCGCTGCTCGTGCTGGTCGCGCTCGGAAGCACCCCAGTCTGGGCGCAGGGCCGCGGGGATAAAGGGAAGGGACACGAGGACGGCAAGTCCAAGGTCACCGTCGAGGTCGCGGTGACGGCGGCGAAGGACGTGCTGCTGAAGCAGGGGTTCGAGGTCGTCCGCGTCGAAGCGAACCCCGATCACCACATTATCTACTACCGCGCCGGCAACCAGGGGCGCGGCAAGGGCCACGGTCCGCCGGTTCGCATGATCGTGCGGCGCGTGGACGATCGAGTCGTGCTCGAGGAAGCGCCCGACGGGCTGCGCCTCGAAATCGGCGTGAAGCTCGGCATCAAGCTGTAGGGCTCGCTCACCGTTCCGGATCACGCCAGCGGACGGCCGCACCAGTGTGCGGCCGTCCGCTGTTGTGATCATGCCGCACTCGGGTCCAACCGCACCATCTCACCGACCGCGGGTCTGCCCCGGAAGCGCCGAGGGCGTCGGAACGGAACCTGCGGCGTTCCGGGCAGCTTGCCATCGTCCGGAGACCGAACATGGCCGACAAGGACCCCCCCGTTCGCACCACTGCGCGCGTGGGCCGCGCGCCGATGCTGACGCTCACCCTCCAGCGCGTCGAGCGCACGACGGGCAGATTCGTGGACGATGCCGGCGGTGAGATCGCCGTGCCGCTCGCCCGCCTGCCCGGCGATCGCGCGTGGGGTGCCGGTGACGTCATTCGGGTCCCGCTCGACGAGGCCCAGCGGCCGCGTTGGACGGCGGCGGCGCTGGACGAAGCGGAGACTGCGCGACGGCGACCGACTCCCCCTCCCCCCTAGGGGACTACGTCCCGGCCGGGCGCGCCTGCGCCGACGCGCGATACTCGCTCTCCGACAGCGGCTCGTGCCCGACGAACTGGTCGATCGTGACCGAGCCCGTGGGGAGCGGATCGCCCTGCGGCCAGAGATGGAAGATGATCCCGTCGGTCGTCGCGACAAGGTCGGCCACCTTCTTCGCTTCGACTTCCGGCATGTCCAGAACTTTCACCCGTCCGGTGGCGATCTCCACCAAGTGATCGTGGAAATCGGCGTTCCAGAGCCGGCGCGACACCTGCGGCCGGGTGAGGGACTTGGCCTCGACGTACTCGATGCCGTGCAGGTGCGCGTTCGGCTCCATGGTGTCGTACAACAGGCACATGATGATGGGATCCTCGGCGATCGGCTTGCAGAAACGGTGCACCCGTCCGATCTCCCGACCCTGATACATGTGCGGGGCGGTGACGTGGATCGAGTAGCCGTCCGCGGGGGTGGGCTTCGACCCCATCTGCTGGGCGACCGCCGGCCCGGCGGCGAGCGGCATGGCCACGAGCGCCGCGGCCAAGTGCGGGATCGAGCGCAGGTTCGCACTTTCGTGTTAGACGCCTCGGCGAGCGACCTAGTGGTGCCCGACGATCTTCGGCGGCTTCTCACGCATCGTGTAGCCGCCGGGCGGGCACGTCACCCGCGGGTTGGTCGGGCTGAACAGCCCTTCCGGATTGTCCCTCCAGAGCCAGACATGCAGGTCGTAGTGCGTCATACTAGCCGGCATCAGGGGGTGGTGCCCTTCCATCGGTCCCCCGAACGCCTGTCCAAACAGGACGGGGCGCTCTTTGACCCCCGTGGCGAGCGGCACGAACCACTCGGCCGCGACGAGCTCGAGCTTGTCCCCCTTTGGTGCGTAGATCAGTACCTGGGGCTTCGTGGGATCGAGCGTCGGTCCCACCAGTGCGGGGTTGAGGAAGTGGACGCCCATGCCACCCTTGGGATACTGCATCTGCCCGTCCGTGCCCGCCTCCGGGAACTCCATGCAACCGACCGTCGAGAAGTAGCCGTCGTGGACCGCGACGACGGGATCGCGATACTTCTCCAGCGCCGCACGTACCGGAACGAGCTCCGCGGGGAGCGGGCTCTGCGCGGCTGCGGGACTTGCCACGAGGATGGCGACCGCCAGCGCAGCGAGCGACGTGCCCGCAGCGTGGTTCCTGCGATCTCGACTCATAGACTCCCTCCATCAGTTTAGTGGACGAGTCCTGCCTGCCGGCGCAGCCAGACGCGGGACTCGATGAAAGGCGAGTAGATCTATCCCCTAAGTTCCGTTTCGGCAAGACCTCCGCCAAGCCCGTCACCGGATGCACGGAGTCACTCCCGACCCCGACTGGCGGGGCGGCGTCCGACTGTGTAGATCGGTTCCTGCCCGCATGACCCTCGTGCTCAAGACCACCCCATTCCACCCGCGCACGGCGCCACTCGTGCGCGCGCAGACGTGGCGCCGCTGGGCCGGCTACCAGGTCGCCAGCGCGTACGATCCGCACCCCGACCGCGAGTACGCCGCGATCCGCAATGCGGCCGCGCTGCTCGACGTCTCGCCGCTGCGCAAATACCGGATTGCGGGACCCGACGCCGTTCGGCTGCTGGATCGTCTCGTGACGCGCGACGTCACACGCTGTGCGGTCGGGCAGGTGCTGTACACGCCGTGGTGTGACGCCCGCGGCAAGGTGCTCGACGACGGCACGCTCAGTCGTTTGGACGAGCGCACGTTTCGACTCACCAGCGCCGAACCCAATCTTCGGTGGCTCACGATGAGCGCCGCCGGTATGGACGTGACCATCGAGGACGTCTCCGAGCACACCGCGGCGCTGGCACTCCAGGGACCGCTCGCCCGGGCGATCCTCGCAACGGTCTCGCCCGCCGACCTGGGAGCGCTGCGCTACTTCCGCCTCCTGCACAGCACCGTGCGCGGCATTCCCGTCACGATTTCGCGCACGGGCTATACCGGCGACCTGGGCTACGAGCTGTGGGTGGACGCCGACGGGGCGCTCCCGCTCTGGGATGCGCTCGTCGAGGCCGGCGCACCGTACGGCATCACGCCGGCCGGCATCTGGGCCCTCGACCTCGCGCGGATCGAGGCGGGGCTGGTCATGATCGACGTAGACTATTTCTCGGCTCATCACGCCCTGATCCCCGACCAGCTGTCCTCGCCGTTCGAGCTGGGCCTCGGCTGGACCGTGAGTCCGGACAAGGGACCCTTCACGGGTCGCCGGGCGCTGCGCGACGAGCGGGCGCGGGGCCGTATGTGGGCATTCGTCGGTCTCGGGATCGACTGGGACTCCCTCGAGCGCCTCTACCGACAGCGTGGTCTGCCGCCGCAGCTGCCTCCGATTGCGTGGCGGGGCAGCGCCCCAGTGCTCGTGAACGGACGGCAGGTCGGGTACGCAACGAGCGGTTGCTGGTCGCCGCTGCTCAAGCGGTACCTCGCCCTCGCGCACGTGACCGCGGCGCACGCCGAGCGCGGCACGGGCGTCGAGTTGGAGCTCACCGTGGAGCACCGCCGGCAGCGAGCCGACGCGGTCGTCACCCCCCTCCCCTTCCTCGATCTCGAGCGGAAACGCGCATGACGGCGCGGCGTTACGACGTGATCGTCGTGGGCGGCGGCCACAATGGACTCGTCGCCGCCGCCTATCTCGCCCGCGCGGGTCGCCGCGTGTTGGTGCTCGAGCGGCGTTCGATGGTAGGCGGCGCGGCCGTGACCGAGGAGATCTTCCCCGGCTTCAAGTTCTCGGTCTTCTCGTACGTGGTGAGCCTGCTGCGACCGGAAATCATTCGCGAGCTCGATCTCCCACGCCATGGACTCCAGATCCTGCCGCTGGAAAGCACGGTCACGCCGCTCGACAACGGGGACTACCTCGCGTCATGGGCCGATCCGGACGAAACGCGCCGCGAGTTGTGTCGCCATTCGCCGCGCGACGCCGAGGCGATGGCGGTGTTCGGCCGGCTGATGCAGCACATGGCGATGGCGGTGAAGCCGATCCTCGGCATGGTGCCGCCCGATCCCGGCTCGCTGGCCCCGTCCGACCTGGCCGGATTGCTGCGCTTCGGCCGCCACATGCGGGGGCTCGGCCCGGACCGATTCCACGCGCTGTTCAAGCTCATGACGATGAGCAGCGCCGATTACCTGGACGAGTGGTTCGAGTGCGGACCGCTCAAGGCGACCAAGTCGGCCAGCGGCATCATCGGGACCTTCCTGGGACCGCGGTCGCCTGGAACCGCGTACGTCCTGCTGCACCACTATATGGGCGAGATCGACGGCGCGTTTCGCGCCTGGGGATTCCAGAAGGGCGGTACCGGCGCCATCAGCGACGCGATTGCGGGCGCGGCCCGGGCCCTCGGCGCGGAGATCCGGACCGACGCCGCGGTGGAGCGGGTGCTGGTGCGCAGCGGACGCGTCACCGGCGTCGCCCTCGTGTCCGGGGAGGAAGTCGCGGCCCCCGTGGTCATTTCCGGACTCGATCCCCGCCTCACGTTCACGCAGCTGGTGGACCCCGACGAGCTGCCCGCCGACCTGGTGGAGGGCGTGCGCCGTTTCAAGTTCCGCGGCTCGTCGGCCAAGGTGAACCTCGCGCTCGCGGGACTGCCGGAGTTCACGTGTCTCCCCGGCCCGGGACCACATCTGCGGGGCGCGTTTTCGATCAGCCCGAGCGTCGAATACCTGGAACGGGCGTACGACGACGCCAAGTACGGTGACTTCTCCCGCCAGCCGTACATGGACATCGTCATCCCCTCGATGATCGACCCGGGCATGGCACCGCCCGGCAGGCACGTCATGAGCATCTTCGTGCAGTACGCCCCGTACGCGCGGACCGGCGGATGGACGGACGCGGCCCGCGACGCCTTAGGTGACGCCGCGGTGCAGACCCTCGCCCGCTATGCGCCCAACCTCCCGTCCCTCGTCCTCCACCGACAAGTACTCACCCCGCTCGACATCGAGCGGATCACGGGACTCTCGGAAGGGAACATCTTCCAGGGGGAGTTGGCGCTGCATCAGCTCTTCTTCCTGCGGCCGGTGCCGGCCTGGGCCAAGTACCGCACCCCCATCGAGGGCTACTGGCAGTGTGGCGCGGGCACGCATCCCGGCGGCGGCATCATGGGCGCCTCGGGCCGGCTAGCGGCCTACGAGCTCCTGGGCAGCTCGGCCCGATGAACGACCGACACGATGTGATCGTCATCGGCGCCGGGGCCAACGGTCTCGCGGCGGCCGCGACGCTCGGACGGGCGGGCCTCGCGGTCATCGTGTTGGAGCAAAGCGGGGCGGTTGGTGGCCTGCAGCGCACTGTCGAGTTCGCCCCAGGGTTCCACGCCACCCCTACGGCGGCAGACGACGGCTGGCTCCCGCCGGCCATGGCACGTGACCTCGGTCTCGGCGTTCCCGTCCGGACCATCCCCGACATCCCGCTCACGGTTGCCTTGGCACCAGGCGACGTTCTTCCCCTCGCGCGCGAATCCCGCGCGGCCGCCGAGGCGATCCGCCGCCATTCGGCACGGGATGCGGCGACCTGGCCGGCATTCACGGCGCAGCTGCACAAGCTCGCGGGATTTCTCGCGGTCCTCTACCAGCGGCCCGCCCCCGACATCGCGACCACGGGCCTGCGCGACCTGGCGAGCCTGCTCCGCGTTGCCCTAGGACTCCGCGCCCTTGGCCGCGCCGACATGGCCGAGTTCCTCCGCATCGTTCCCATGTCGGTCCGGGAGCTGCTCGACGACCGGTTCGAGTGCGAGGCGCTCAAGGCAGCGGTGGCGGCGGGAGCTGTGCGTGACCTCCGGCAGGGACCGCGGTCCGGCGGCACGGGCTTCGTGCTCCTGCACTACCTCGTCGGCGCCGCTCCCGGGTCCGTGCGGGATCGGGGCTATTGCCGCGACGGACCGGAGACGTGTGTCGCCGCACTCGACGCGCTCGCCCGCCGGAATGGCGTGACGATTCGCACGGACACCGCCGTCAGCCGCATCCTCGTGCGCGACGATGCCGTGACGGGAGTCGCCCTCGCGAGCGGCGCGGAGGTCTCCGCTCCGCGTGTGCTCTCCACGGCCGACCCCGCGGCGACGTTCCTGGGCTTGGTCGATCCCGTGTGGCTCGACCCGGAGCTGCTCCACGCCGTGCGCAACATCAAGTTCCGCGGCGCAGCGGCGGTGGTGCTGTACGCACTCGACTCGCTGCCCCAGCGTGGCGGCCTTCCGGCCGCGAGCCTGGCCGGGGTCGTGACCCTGACGCCGCAGCTCGATGCGCTCGAGCGGGCCGCCGACGCGGCCAAGTACGGCAACGTCTCGGAGCACCCGCACGTCGAAATCTCCGCACCGTCGATCCGCTGGCCGGCTGTCGCGCCGCCGGGGAAACACGTCGTCGTCGCGCGTGTGCAGTACGCGCCACACTGTCTCAAGGACGGGAATGGCTGGGACGGCGCGCGGCGCGAGGCGCTGGCCGACCGCGTGAGCCATTTGATCGACACGGCCGTCCCCGGCTTTCTCGACCGGGTCCTGCACCGGGCCATGTTCACCCCCGCGGACTTCGAGGCGCGCTACGGCGTCACCGAGGGGGCGCTGACGCACGGGGAGCTGACGCTGGATCAGGTGCTGTTCATGCGGCCGATTCCCGGTCTGGCCCACTACGCGACGCCCCTCACGGGCCTCTACCTCGGCGGGGCCGGTACGCATCCCGGCCCCGGGGTGATGGGCGGCGGCGGCTGGCTGGCGGCGCGACGGCTGTTGCAGGATGGGACGGGGCCGTAGGCGCGAATTGAGCAACGAGTGCGTGCCCGTCCGCGCGCGGCACGAGGCGATCCGAACCACGACGGAGATCATCAGACCGGAGATGCCCCTTCGCATGCCTTTCGACATGACGCTCGTCCAACGCGGCGCTCGCCTGCGCCGCAGTCCCTTCTTCGCCGCGACGCAGCGGTACGGCGCCAAGGGATACACGGTCTACAACCACATGCTCTTCCCGATCAACTTCGCGGACTTCGAGGAGGAGTACTGGCACCTGGTGCGGCACGTGACCCTGTGGGATGTATGCGTCGAGCGCCAAGTCGAGATCACCGGTCCGGACGCCTTCGCGTTCACCGACCTGCTCACGCCACGCGATTTGTCCAAATGCGCCGTCGGTCAGGGCAAGTACGTCGTTATCACCGCCGAGGACGGTGGGGTGATCAACGACCCGGTGCTGCTGCGGCTGGGCAAGAACCACTTCTGGCTCGCGCTCGCCGACAGCGACGTCCTGCTCTGGGCGCGCGGTGTGGCTCTGCGGTCGGGACTCGACGTCTCGATCACCGAGCCCGACGTCTCGCCGCTCCAGCTGCAGGGACCCAAGGCCAAAGACGTCGTCCACGCCCTGTTCGGCGATCCGGTGCTGGCTCTGCGGTACTACTACTTCCTCGAGACCACACTCGACGGCATCCCGGTGGTGGTCACGCGCACGGGATGGTCGGGGGAGGTCGGCTACGAGATCTACCTGCGCGACGGCAGCCGCGGCGACGACCTCTGGGAGCGGATCATGGCGGCCGGCAAGCCGCACGAGATCCGGCCCACGGGGCCGTCAGACATCCGCCGCGTCGAAGCGGGAATCCTCAACTGGGGCGCCGACATGACGCTCGACGACAACGTATACGAAGTGGGGCTCGACTGGCTGGTGGACGACGCCAAGCCGCGCGACTACATCGGGCGCGACGCGCTGCGCCGGATCAAGGCCACGGGGGTGGCCCGACAACTCGTAGGGGTGGAGATCGCCGGTGACCGGCTCCCGTTCAACACGGGCACGTGGCCGGTCATCACCGCCGCCACCACCGTTGGCCGCGTGACGTCGGCCCTCTGGTCACCGCGGCTCAAGAAGAACATCGGCTACGCCATGGTCCCCGTAACGCAGGCCACACTGGGAACGCGGCTCACGGTGCAGGTTCCCGACGCGGGCGAGCGGGGCGCGACCGTCGTCGCCAAGCCGTTCCTCGATCCCAAGAAGGAGATCCCGAAGGGCTAGACCCGCCGCCGGCTAGCGTCGTTGATCCACGCTCCGCAGAAACGCCCGCACCACGCGGAGGTTTTCCGCCGGGTTGTCCTGCATGGTGAGGTGCGCAGCGCCGGGGATGATCGCGACCTCGGCGCCGGGGATGAGCGACGCATAGTAGCGCACCGTCGCGGGCAGCGCCTCGTCGTACTCGCCCGTCGTGAGCAGCGTCGGGGCGCGAAGCCGGCCCAGCGAGCTCGTCACATCATAGTCCTTCAACGTGCCCACGCCGGTGAACTCGCTCGGGCCCCACATGTACTCGTAGACCGCCGGGCCGAACTCGGCGAAGGTGCTGTCGATGTCGGGCGACCACGGGTCGAGCCGCGACAGGTACAGCCGGTAGAACGCCACCACGGCACCCTGGTATTCCGGCGAATCGAACGTCCCGGCGGCTTCATGCCGGGCAATCGCCCGCTGCAGCGTGTCCGGAAGGGTGCCGAGCAAACTGTCCGCGTCCGCGAGCCAGCGCGGGATGCTGAGGGCGGGGCTCGCGAGAATCAGGCTCGTGACCTGTTCCGGGTGGGCGAGCGCGTACTCCACGCCCAGAATCGTGCCCCACGAGTGGCCGAGCACGTGGAATCGCTCCAGCCCCAACGCGCGACGCAGGCTGTCCAGCTCCGCCACGTAGCTGGCGATGGTCATGCGCGTGGTATCGGTGATCCGGTCCGACCGGCCCGCGCCGAGCTGGTCGTAGATGATCACCGGCCGCTCGTCTCTCAACGCCACCAGCGGGTTGAGATAGTAACTCGGAGCACCGGGACCGCCGTGCAGCAGCACCACGGGCGTGGCGGAGCCCGTCCCCGTCACGCGGTACCAGATCTGGCCACCGGGTACGGGCAGGGAGCCTTCGCCCGGCGTAAGCCGCGACTGCCGGTCGGCGCAGGCGGTTACGAGTGCGAGCGACCACAGCGTGGCGATGGCGGTACGGCGGCGGATAGTCATGGAGAACTCGGCACCGGGTCAGCGAGGCTGGAAGATGCGCGCGGGACTCGGGGTCCGCCACAGCCCCCTCATCCCGCCGGTGCTCTTGCCGCGAGTGGCACACCGCCACTTGTATTCCCCTGACTGGGCTGGGACGGCCGACCGATGAGCACGAAGGGAAGACGCGGGCGACGACACTATCACGTGTACGTCGTCGAGCTGGATCCCGCGATCCTCGACCGCCGGAAGTTTCGCGAGGTCAATCCGGCCTACGTCGCCGGCAAGGACTGCCTCTACATCGGCATGACCGGCCTCACGCCGGAGCGGCGCTTCCACAACCACAAGCAGGGATACAAGGCCAACCCGTTCGTGCGTGACTACGGGTGGAGCCTGCGGCCGGATCTCTATCCAGACGGCAGCCCGTTCACGTATCGCGAGGCGCTGGCACTGGAGGAGGAGGTCGCCCGGGAGCTACGCAAGCTGGGGTATGGAGTCTGGCAGCACTGAGGGCCGGAAACGGCGGACGGGGGGAACCGCAGGTGAGGCGCCTCAGCGATCGCCGGACCCTCGATACTCGGCGTCGAACGTTATCTGCCACGTGGTCCCGCCATCGGTGGAGGTCTCGATCACCTGGCGCAGTCCACCGCCGGGCAGCCGGGTCAGCGTCGTGCGATCCAGACAGCTCGGTCCGTCGGTCCGCGGGGTCTCCCCCTGGAAGCGCAATCCGCCGTCAGTCGCCCGCTCCGGCATCGGCCCTCCCGACTCGTCCCGCGGCGACGCCGTGGCGTGCTCCGGCGTACGATCTCCGATTCAGCAGGCGGCGAGTAATGCGTCCAGCGGCTTGAGCTCGGCTTCCGCACCGAGTTCCTGGAACCGCGCGCGCGCGGTCTGCGCCACGTCCCGCGCCTCGTTCGCGCGTCCCAGCTTGCGAAGCAGATGGGCCAGATCGCGACCGGCCTGCGCGGCCAGTAACGGACGCTCGAGCACTTCGGCACGTTCGAGCACCTTGCGCAACGTCGTCTCCGCCGCGCGCGGGTCACCGAGCGCGGCGAGCGCGCCGGCGAGGACCCGGAGATCCTCGGCCTCGCGCACCACATCCCCCAGGCGGCGGTGCGCTTCGAGCACGGCCTCGATCTCCCGCCGCGCCACCTGCGCCTCGCCGTCGAGCAACCGATACTCCGCCCGACCCGCGCGGGCCTGCGCGGCGAGCGTCAGATCGCCCGCCGCCTCCGCCTCCTGCACCGCGTTGTCGGCCGTTTCGCATGCCGCCTGCAGATCGCCCTGATCCGCGTAGACCTTGGCGAGGTTGTGCAACGCCTCCGCCACGCCCTGCCGGCTCCCGACCTGCTGGAACGCCGCCACCGCCATCGTATAGGCTCCCAACGCCTCCGCGTACCGGCCCTGCATCGCATGGACGATGCCGATGTTGTTCGAGCACCGGCCCAAGGTGGCGTCGTCCCCTTCCCGTTCCGCCAATGCCCGGGCACGCGCGAAGTGCAGCTCCGCCTCCTGCACCCGTCCCGCCTCCAGCGCGATGGCCCCCCGCGCATTGGCGGCACGCGTTTCGATGGCGCTGTCACTGCGCTGCCGGGCGCGATCGAGCGCGATGCCGACCCAGTGCTTGGCCGTCGTGTGCGCCCCCAAACGCCCGTGGGCGATGCCGCACAGCAGGGCGAGCGTGGGCGACTCCGCCAGCTCGGTCTCCTCTCGAGCGGCGAGATACTCGAGCAGAGCGGCGTACTGCCCCGACTCGGCGAGCTGATTCGCGTGGGTGAGCATCCGCAGCGACCTCCGGGCGCTCATCGGGTTCACCACGAAACGGCGTATCCCGAGAAACTGGTGAGCGACGCGAGGAAGTAGCGATTCTCCCACGAGTGGAGCGCTGGCTGCCGATCCCACGCGGCGCCTGCCTGGCTCTGATGCCAGAGGGCGAGTCTGGTCGCCCCGATCAGGTTGTCCGCCGCGTCCACGTCCCCGTCTCCATCGAGATCCAGGATGGCTCCACTGTACCAGACCTCGAGCGTGACCGGACTCGACGGGTTGAAGACCAGTCCGGTGGGGGCGAACCGCGCCACGACGTAGTCGCGGTCAAGGGTGACGGTGATGAGCACCGAATCCCCGACCGCGATTGCCGTCCCGTTGGGGAGCGTGGACAGACCGTCGGCCGGCACGAAGACGCGCAGGAACCGCGCCGCCCGTGACCTCCGATCGGCGTCATCCTCGTCACCCCGGCTCGGCGTCGTCTGATACTCGCGGTAGTAGACCAGCGCCGAACGTGACTGCCCGCGTACCGCCCAGAAGCTGATCTGATACGTGTCCAGACCCGCCCCGTGACGCAGCGGCGTGAGGGACTGCCCCGTCGTGCTGCTCAAGTGCAGTGGCGAGTCCCGCGGGGCCAAGGGCGGTCCGGTGGGCTCCGAGCACCCTGCGAGTAGCAGGACTCCGGTGACCGCGCTGGCCAGGAATCTCCGATACGACATGGTCTCCTCCGTGCCGGCAATCGGCATCTGTGCTCGGCTCCTTCGCTCGACGTCGTTCGCCACGTTGTCCGTGGCCGTGGCGCGCATCCCCAACCGGAGGCGCCAGGGCGGAAACGGTCAGATCCGTTCACCGGTCGTGAATTGCATCTCCCGTACCCGGGCCGGAACGCGGTGTCCAACTGTCAGGGTGGCTTGGAGTTGGGGGTGTTTGAGGACGCACCGCGCTGGCGCGGAGTCACCGCGCGGGCTGGGACGACTCGTACCAGTTCGGTGCAGATCGACTCAGGCGTCCTGGGGATCCGGTTCCGCCAGGAGCCGGCGCAGGCGACGCCGGGAGATCCGCAGCCGGCGGGCCGCCTCACTGCGGTTGCCGCGGCAGAATTCCACGGTGGCGCGCGCGGCCGCGCCCGCGATGTCGTCGAGGGGCGCCGGGAACGGGAGCGGACCGTTGGCCGTCGGCGGCACGGGCTGCTCCGGCACGAGTTCCGAAAGGCTCAGCTCACCTGGCGGCGAGAGCAGCAACGCCCGCTCAACGGCGTTCCGCAGCTCGCGAACGTTGCCCGGCCAGGCACTGCGGAGCAGCGCCCGTTTGGCGTCGCTCGTGAGCGGCGGGACCGGCAAGCCACGTTCCCGCGCGAGCCGTTCCAGCAGCGTCTCCGCGATCACCACCACGTCATCCCCGCGTTCACGCAATGGGGGTAGGCGAAGCACCACGACGCCCAGTCGGTAATACAGGTCGTGTCGGAAGGCCCCACGCTTGATGGCGTCCTCCAAGTTTTCGTTCGTCGCGGCCAGGATGCGCACGTCGACGCGCCGCGCCTTGGTACCACCGACGCGCCGGATTTCGTGGTCTTCGAGCACCCGCAGCAGCTTGCTCTGCAGATCCGGGGCGAGCGTGCCGATCTCGTCCAGAAACAGAGTCCCCCCATCCGCCACTTCGAAGAGACCCGGCTTGGCGACGTGGGCGTCCGTGAAGGCTCCGCGCTCGTGGCCGAACAACTCCGACTCGATGAGGTGCGAGGGCAGCGCGGAGCAGTTGACGGGAACAAAGGGCCCGACGCGCCGCATGCCGCCTTCGTGGATGGCCCGGGCCAGCAGCTCTTTGCCAGTCCCGGTCTCGCCGACCAGCAGAGCCGTCGCGTCGGCATGGGGCAGCAGCCGCGCCGCGCGGTTCAACAAGCTCTTGAACGCGGGGCTCCCTCCGACGAGCCGTTCGAAGGCCGCAGCGGCGATACCCGCCAAGGCCGCAGACTCCCGACTGACGGCCTGTCGCGAGCGAGCAACGGCCGCGCCCACCGCGTTGCGGAGCAGTTCCACGTCCTCGGGCACGGCGAAGTAGTCGCGCGCACCCGAATGCACGATCTGCGCGGTGATCCGCCGTCCGGGATCCGCGCCGACGACGAACACCGGCAGGCCGAGCGGCACCTCGTGCCGATCGAGCCAGTCCAGCGCTTCACGCTCCATTCCCCCGGCCGCGACGACGACCGCGCTGAGTTCCGGCGGAAAGCCATGAGCGTTGTCGGGTCCGCTCAGGCGCAAGGTAACGCCCAAGTCGCTCGCGAGATCCTTCCACAGATCCGCGAACGAGTCGGACAACTCGACGACCAGCAGGGCAGCGTCAGCCAACGGCACCTCTCCAAGGCAACTGGTCCCTTTTGTACCATCTAGCACGGACCGTACCACGGTCCAACCCACTCCGCGCTGCGCGCAAAGTCAACTGGTTCAATCTGTTAACCAAGCTCGCGCAGATGGTACCGGGGTTGCGCTCCTTCCCAACGGCGAACGTAGTCGCGGCAACGCCACAGCGATAGGACGAAGGAGCCACCGTGTCCAACGTAAGTTGTTTTCCCGCAAGCGCTGTCACGAAGGTCACCGGCGGGCCGAGCGACCCGATCGGGAGCGCTGATGGGGTAAGCAACCTGGGCCGATTCGACCCAACCGCGCCAGCGGCGGCGAGAACGTTCGCCGCTGTCATGCGCGCGCTCGTGGGTGCGTTGGACGCCAAGGATGCCGACACCTGGCAGCATTCGTCCCGCGTGTCGGCGGTGTCGGTCGCGATGGCGCGTGTCCTCGGATTGGACGACCGGATGCAGTCGGAACTACGGATTGCGGGCGAGCTGCATGACGTGGGGAAGATCGGGGTACCGGTGGAGTTGCTCCGCCGCCCGGGCCGCCTCACGGCGGCCGAGTACCGGGCTGTGTTGCTCCACACGGTGATCGGGGAACGAATGCTCCGGCCGCTGATGCGCCGCCATCCGCAGGTGCTCCAGGCGGTGCGTTCCCATCACGAGCGCTTCGCAGGCGGGGGATTCCCGGACGGCCTCCACGGTTACGCGATCCCGCTCGCCGCGCGCATCGTTGCCGTCGCCGACGCCTTCGACGCGATGACGTCGTCGCGCCCGTATCGAGCCGCGTTAGGCGTGACCGCCGCCGTCCGCGAACTGCGCGCCAGCGCGGGCACGCAGTTCGACCCCGCCTGCGTGCGCGCGCTGCTGATCGTGCTTCGGGTGCAAGGCCGCGTCGGGCGGCCACGCGCAGTCCCGACGCGGCGCGCGACGCGCTGCGGAGAGCCTCGCCCACGGCGCGGGATGATGAGCGTGGCGGCTAGGGGACGGAGGGCACGGTGGCTGTCCGGGCCCGCCCGCGCGGACCCCGACTGGCGGCGCCCGCGCTGGCTGGCGTCGGACCACCGGCGCCCAAGCGCGGCCACGCCCTGCATTGCCGCACCTGCACGGGCGGGTCCACATTGCAGGCGTGGCGCCTCCTGACCTAATCGCGATCGTCCGCCCCCCCAGCGAGGCCCTCGCCCGTTGCGAGGTGACCCATGTCGCGCGGGAACCGATCGACATCCCCCGCGCCCGATCCCAGCATGCGACCTATGTCGCGACCCTCGGTGACCTCGGGGCCGCGGTAACCGTCCTGCCACCGGAGCCGGACCTGCCCGACGCCGCGTTCGTGGAAGACGTCGCGGTGGTGTTCGACGAGGTGGCCATGATCACGAATCCCGGGGCGGCGTCCCGCCGTGCCGAAGTGGAATCGGTGGCAGCGGCACTGGTGGGACACCGGTCCCTCGAGCGGATGCAGGCGCCGGCGACGCTCGACGGCGGAGACGTGCTGGTGATCGGGCGCTCGGTGTACGTGGGGCGCTCCACCCGGACGAACGCCGAGGGGATTGCATGGCTTCGGACGCGGCTCACGCCCCTCGGCTATGCAGTTTCCGCCGTGGAGGTGCATCACTGCCTCCACCTCAAGTCCGCGTGCTCCTACCTCGGGCGCGGCCTCGTGCTGGCCAACCCCCGCTGGGTGGACGTCGGCGTCTTTCAGGACTGCGAGGTGATCGAGGTGGCGGCCACGGAACTGCGGGCCGCCAACACGTTCCGCGTGGGTGACACGCTCGTCATGGCCGACGGGTTTCCCGCCACCCGCGCGGTGATCGAGGCCCGGGGGTTCGCGGTTCGCACCGTTGACCTCTCCGAGCTGCAGAAGGCCGAAGCGGGCGGGAGCTGCCTGAGCCTGGTGTTCTGGAGCGGCTGCGCGAACGGGACGCTCGGCCAGTGCCCGCCCCGCACTCCTGCGTAGACTCGATCATGTCCGCCACAGGCTTCTGCATCGGCATCGACCGCCGTAACACCAACCGAGTCCGGCGGTGGTTCCGGACCCACCCCCAGCTTCCTCCGAACAACCTGACGGTTGATTCGATGACCGTGCCGTCGGGGCCGGCCAGCCTCAAGACCCTCCTCCAGGCCATGCTGGCGTCCGCTTCGCGGAGCTTCGCGGTCGTATCGCATGGCGAGACACGCGGGTTCTTCTGGCCCCTGGTGCCCGGAGGCGCGGTATCGTCGCTGGCTTCGTCGCTCGACCGCCTCATGCAGATCGCCGACGGCGCCGGCACCCGGGCACCGGGCCAGATCCAAGACCGCGACCGGACGTACCTCCAGCTCAACGATGCGCGGATCGGTGAGCTGCTCCAGCTCATGCGCCGGATCCGCGCCAAGCACATCGACCAACTGGAATTCCGGTCATGTATCATCGGGCGCGAACTCGCGGTGGCACGGACCATCCGACAGTTCTTTGGCGCGCGGCGCCTCGGTGCCCCTCAGCTGTTCAACCAGTTCGGCGCAGGGTCGTTCACGATCGCCACCACTCCCGCGGCGCGACACCGCTCGAGTTCCTGGCGGGTCTACCAATACGATGTGCATCCAGGGGTGGTCCACGCGTGCGTGAAGCCGCAGGCCGCGTCGACCCCCGGCCTGGTGAAGATCGACGAGATGGCGGTGTACGCGGACAGCCTGCGGACCGCCGGCCTGTGGGTGCGGGAGTATCTCGCGCCGAACGCCTCGTACCCGTCGGGCGGCGGGATCCCCCTGCACATGATGTTCGGCCGGCCGCCGGTCGGCGGCGACCCCCTCTTCGCTGCCACGCCGGAGCCGGAGCTCGCCTGGCCGATGACGAATCTCTACAAGGACCGGATCCGGTACGTCTTCGGCTAATCGCGCACTGATTCCACCGCGTCACCCTGGCCCTGACCCCGGCCCCGGCTCGCGCCCTGGCCGACTCTCCCCTCCGACCGCTATCGTCAGGTTTCGCTCCTCTCGGAGCGGCCCATGGCCGACCAGCTGCCTTGCCCCAACGGACGCGCGCACGACAACGCTCGCACACCAGGAATCGGGCATCGCCACGTCACGTGGCGCGCGGCCGGGCTGATCGCTCTCGCGATGTTGGCGCTGCCGCCAACCGCCGCCGCGCAGACCGACACCACCGTGGACCTCGAGCGGCTGCGCGCCGACGCGCGGGCGTACCCCGACAGTTTCCCCGTCGTATTCGCCCTCGGCCGTGCCCTGGCCCGGCGGGCCACGGAACTGGAAAAGGACTGGCCGCAGCGGCAGGAAGCCCGGAAGGTGCTCGATGAAGCCTTCCGCCTCCGACCAAACGACCCGCGTCCGTTTCTCGAGATCGGCCTGCTCTTGCGGAAGCAGGGGCTGCGCCAGGACGCCACCCGCGTCTTGCAGCGCGCCGAGGAGCGCGCCGCGGCCGCTGACGCCACGCTCGATCCGCGCGACGCGGCCGAGATCCACCATCAGCTGGCCCTGATCCATGAGGTCTGGTGGGAGGACGCTGAACACTTGGGCCTCCTCTCCGCCGATTTCACGCGCAGCAGCTGTCCCGGACTCGTGTGGCTCAACGAGGCCTCCGAGCCCGCGCCACCCACGTCGCCGCGGGCCAACCTCCTGGCGTACAACGTCATCTGTCCCACGGTGTTCGATGAGGTGATGCAGTATTGGGTTCCGTTGGACGCCGGCGAGGCCGACTACGTGACCATGGTGGAGCATTTCCGCGCGGCGGTCCGGCTCGACCCCACCCGGACCGATGCCGCGGTCCGGCTGCTGCGCCACCTTGCGTCCGCCGGCAGGTGGGAGGAGTACCTCGCGGTGGCCGAGCCCCTTGCCCGCCGACTGCCGACCGATCCGTACGTCCTGCTCTTCCTGGGACTCGCCTACCACGCGATGGGGCTGGCTGAGCGGGCGGACTCCGTCCTCTCGCTCGCGCTGGAGCGCGCGGACTCCGTCACCCGCGACCACTGGCTCGCCCCCGCACAGCTCCTCCGCACCAACGACTCTGTGACGTTCGGCCGGCTGAGCGAAGACCGGCGCGTGGTCCTTGGGGATCTGTTCTGGCGGTCGCGGGACCCCCTGTTCCTGACCGCTCAGAACGAGCGTCTCGCGGAGCACTTGGCGCGCATCGCGTACGTGGAGGTGGCGTACGGCACGCCGCAGTCGGGCGTGCGGGGCCGCTGGACCGACCGCGGGGCCGCCTGGCTGCGGTACGGCCGCCCGTTGCAGATCCGCGTCATCAGGGGCGGTACCGAGCTGATTGAGTTCTGGGACTACGGCGCGGGCACGCCCGATCTCGTGTTCGTGCGGCAGCGCACGTATCGCTACGCTCGGTACGAGGAGTACGCCGAGCAGTACGCCCGGCATGCGCGCGAACGGGTACCGGAGCTCTATGCGCCGGCGCATCCGCGCATCATCGCGCGCATCCCCTTCCAGGCCGCGGCGTTTCGCGCGGAGGACGGAGAATCCGTCCTCGAGGTGTACGCGGCGCTCCCCGGCACGGCCTTGCGAGAGGCCGCGCACCTCGCCGACTTCGACGCCGCCGTGTTTGTCGTCACGGCCGACCTCTGGGAGCCGCGCGGCGCGCGGCGGGAGCGGCGGGCGATGGGGAGCGCGGACACGCTGCTCGATGCCGCGTTTCCGCTCGCCCCGGGTCGCTACATCGTGAGCGTCGAGGCCGCGGCGGGAGATGTCGCCGCGCAACGCCGCTACCAGGTAGACGTGCCGCGGTTCGGGGACTCGCTCATGCTCTCCGACCTGTTGCTGGTCGACCGGTTCGGCGCGGAGCAGGAGCAGGTCGACTCTCGCGCCGATCTCGCGCCCGTCGTCTCGCGGACGCGGGTGTTCCCGGGCGCGCAGCCGATTGGCGTGCTGTGGGAGATCTACGGCCTGCGGACCGATTCCAGCGGCGTGGCGCGCTACGCCGTCCGGGCGGAGGTGGCGGATACGAGCCAGGCCAACACCGTCGTCCAGCTGCTGCGCGAGCGGGCCGGCCGGATCGACCGGCCGACGCGCGTGGAGTGGGAAACGAGCCGGGTACCGCGGGCCGACGGCGCGGTCGTCGAGCACGTCACGCTCGATCTGCCGGACGCCAAGCCCGAGGCATACCGGATCTTCATCACCGTCACCGACCGCCTGACGGGGCGATCGTACACGGTCCACGCGCCGTTTGCGATCTCTGAATCGAGACCGAAGTAGTCACCGTGGCTCGAGACGCAGCGCCCCTGCCGGCCAGCCTGGCCGACAGGGGCATTGGACCGGGCTCGACTCGGTCTACTGCAGCTTGCTGCGGGCCTCGTTGCGGGTCAACGCAGCCGCGGCGTTGTTGAAGTTGTACTCGGCGACCTCGCGATAGAGCGCCTGGGCGTCGGCCGCGTGCCCCAGCCCCTCGTGCGCCCGCGCTTTGAGGTACGTGACGTAGATGAAGTTGGGGTTCGCCTGATCGAGATGGGTCAGCGCCTCGGCGTGATTCCCCGCCTCCAGCTCGGCGAGCCCCAGGAGCATGTGCGCGCCCTCCATCTTGCGCGGGTTGTCCATCGGCGCGAGCAACTCGCCGATCCGGTCCGCGCTGGCCTTGGCGCCCTGCACGTCACCGTGATACGCGGCCCGCAGCCCCTCCCAGAACGCGATGTTGGACTGCTCCTGGCGCCGGAAGTCATCGGTACCGACCTGCTCCATGCGGGCGTTGAACAGCGCCGTAATCCGCGCCAGCGACTCGTCGTACACCTGCCACTTCCCAGTATGCCCGGCGATCCAAAGGATCTGTGCTTCGGTGCCGATCTTGAGACCGCGCGGCTCTTCCACGCCCATCGTGTCGATGGCCGCCGCCAGCTGGCGCAGCTCCGCGATGGCGGCGTCGGGGTTGCCGGCATACAGGGGCACGAATGCCCGCCACTGCGCGAAGGCAGCGCGCTGATTCCGCTTGCCCAGTGCGATCGCGGCATCGTAGTCGGCGCGGGCGGCGTCGAAGTCGCCGAGGAACGAGTTCACGTGCCCGCGCTGCTGGAGGTAGTTCCCGTTCGTCGGGTCCAACGCGGCCGCGCGCGTGTAGGCGTCCCGGGCGCCGGCCAGGTCCCCCTGCCGTCGCAGGGCATCACCGAGCATATCATGGGCGTACGGCTCGTCGGGCTCGATCTCCACCGCCCGGCGCGCGTACTCGGCACCCCGCGCGAAGTCCTTCGGGTCGTTGAAGAGGTACGAGTTGCTGAGATCAATGACGGCGGGTAGGAAAGCGGGTGCGACGCCGAGCGCCTGTTCGAGTGACGCCCGCTCACCCGCGTAGTCCTTCACCGAGGCCTGCCAGCCCGCGAGGTTGGTGAGCGCCCGCGGACTCCCGGGCGAGATCTCTGCCAGCTGCTTCGCGTACGACAGTCCGGTTGCCCAATCGTTCTGGAAGCCTGCACGGTCCATCTTGATCAGGAGCTGCTCCGACTGGGACGCGCTGTCGGCCAGGGCTTCCGCATGCGCGAGATGTGTGGTGTACCCCTCGAGTGATGGCGCCGTGTTGGCGGCCCGCAGATGCGCGAGCGCAAAGTCGGGATCCGCCGCCACCGCCTGAAGGAAATGCTCGTGCGCCACCGGACCGTTGGCGAGGTCCATCGCGCGTTGCCCCTGCTCGAAATGCGTGCGCGCGACGTCCGACGTGGTCGTCATTGGCAGGGTGGGCGACCCGGCGCGTGCATCGGCGTACCCAGTTTCGCCTTGTGCACAGGCGGCCAGGAACGCCAGCGTCAGGAGTCCGAGACTTCGGGAGGGAAGCTGCATGGTGCCTCCACCGACTGAGGAAACTGCACTCTGGCGGGTGTTCGGGGTGGGCGGAAGTGAGTCCGCCCGGAAACCGGTTGGAAACGAAGTCGACATCAGCCGGCGGATCCGGTGGGAGCGCCGACGGCACGGCCGATCATGGGGTACCCGACGGAAAGCCGAGCAGTGGTTGTAGCTCGTGGGACCGGCCGGCGTCAAGCCTCGGCACCGCACGCGCCTTGCACTCCGCGCCACGCGAACCCAGGAGAATCCGCGCCGAACGGTCGCAAGTGGCTGCGGCTATTCGCGTTGTTCAGCCGGCCCGCAGCCCGTCTAGGAGCAAGTCGCTCACCGCCTCGGCGCGGGCGGCCAGCCGGACGTTCTTCTTCGCGAGCACCCAGTCGGTGGCCATCTCGTCGAGTACGCCGAACACCGCTTTCGCGGCGAAGAGGGCGTCCATGTCGGAGCGGAACGTGCGCTCTCGCTTCCCCTGCTCCACCACCTCGGCGATCAGCGCCAGATAGTTCCGCATGCCGCTGCGCGAGAGCAGCTCGAGCACATGGAGCGTGTGCCGGAATTCCACCTGGAAGATCACCGCCAGATCGCGATCCTCCCCCAGCAGCGAGAGATGCAGCTCCACGAACCGACGCAGCTTTTCCTCGGCCGGGGCATCGGCACGCGCTACGATCTGCTGGGCCTCCTC
>Ga0224512_10000202_pt1 | contig 64317 bp, 50 predicted proteins | sample SF_May12_sed_USG_4_FD_169103 | JGI IMG/M metagenome (GOLD analysis project Ga0224512, IMG submission 169103) | Sediment microbial communities from San Francisco Bay, California, United States - SF_May12_sed_USGS_13 | ecosystem: Environmental > Aquatic > Marine > Sediment | place: USA...
CTACGGCACGAGCGGCAACAGCTTCGTCGCGGTCGTCGAGCTGGGCGACCGCGTGCGGGCCCTCGCGGTGACCGCCGGCGGCGAGAGCGGCGATCCGAGCTCCCCGCACTTCGACGACCAGGTGCAGCGCTACGCGGAGGGCAACCTGCGGCCCGTCTACTTCTACCCCGAGGACATCTCGGCCCACGCCGAACGGGTCTACCGGCCGGGCGGCTGACGCCCTGGAGCGGATGTCGGGCCGCGCGCCGCCGACGGTTCGAGGATCCGGAACGGGGCAGCGCCCGCTCGCAGGTCCGGAGCCGCTTCTCTGTGACGACCTGTCGCTCGCGGAGTTCCTCGGGGTGATCTCGTAGGGCGGCGCCCTGAAGCGCGGCGCCGGCCGCCGGGAGCATCAGGCGCACGAAGCCGTCGACGATCTCCCAGGTCTCGTGCCGCGGTGGCGGGTCGAGCGCGGTTCAGGATTTGCACCGCATCACGCTCGCGCCACGTGCGTTGCAGCTCTGCTAGCAACCTCGCAGCCACCAGCCGAGTACCACGCCCAGGAGCACCCAGCCGGCGATCGCCAGGCCCCGCCGGGCCGGCGCCGGCACCATCTCCTTCCACAGCCCGCCCGCGAAGCGCGCCGCCAGCCGGGCCTGCGACGGGGGGGCGGGCGGCGCCGGCCGGGCCTCCTCGCCCTCGGCGGCCGGCGCGGCCGGGGCGGCTTCTACCTGCGCCGCCAGGCCCTCGAGCCCCTGCTGGGCGATGACCTTGGCGGAGCTGTCCATCAGGCGCTGGCCGACGGCCGCCATGCGGCCGCCGACCTGGGCGTCGAGGGCGTAGCGCAGGGTCGTGCCGCCGTCCGCGGCGGCCGTGAGGACGATCTCGCCCTCGCCCTTCATGAAGCCGGACGGGCCCTGGCCGTTGAGGAGCATGTGGTAGCCATCCGGCGGCCTGACGTCGGTGAGCTCGAGGGTGCCCTGGAACTTGCCCTTCACCGGGCCGATGGCCACGTTGAGGACGCCCTTGAACCTGTTGTCGTCCGTGCGCTCCAGCTTCTCGCAGCCGGGCATCGTGCGGGCCAGGATCGCGGGGTCGAGCAACGCCTCGAAGAGGCGCTCGCGGTCGACGTCGAAGTGGTGCTCGCCTTCGAGCTTCATGAATGCGTGCTCCTTGCGTCGCCCGCGGCGCCCTCCGCGGCCCGCGCCCGGCGGACGATCTCCCACAGGCGGCTCGGGTGGAGCGGGATCTGGAGGATCTCGAGGCCGGGGACCTGGAGGGCGTCCTCGAGCGCCTGGGCAAAGAGCGCGGCGACGGGGATCGCCCCGGCCTCCCCCGCCCCCTTGGATCCGAGCTCGTTGAGCGGCGAGGGGGTCTCGAGGTGCCCGACCTTGATTCGCGGCACGTCGAGCGCGGTCGGCACGAGGAAGTCCATGAACGAGGCGTTGAGCAGCTGCCCCGCGCCGTCGTAGACGAGCTCCTCGTAGAACGCGTTGCCGAGCCCCTGGGCGACGCCGCCGTGGACCTGGCCGTCGACGATCGTCGGGCTCAGGACCGTGCCGCAGTCGTGGACGACGACGTAGTCGAGCACCTCGACGAGCATCGTCTCCGGGTCGACGTCGAGGATCATCGCGTGGACGCCGCTGGCCGTGGCGCCGCGGTAGGGGCCGAAGTACTTCGTCGCCTCGAGGCCGGGCTCGGTGCCCGGCTCGACGGCGCCGCGCAGCGGGTTGGCGAGCCGCGCCAGCTCGGCGCGGCCGATGGCCCGCGCGGGGTCGGCCGCCACCCGCACCCCGTCGCCCGCCAGCTCGAGCTCCCCGACCTCGGCCTCGAGGTGCCTGGCCGCCAGCGCCAGCATGCGGCCGCGCACCTCCTTGGCGGCCGCGTGCACCGCGTTGCCGGCCACGACCGCGCCGCGGCTGGCGAAGGTGCCGCTGCCCCAGTGGAACTGGTCCGTGTCGCCCGTCGTCACCTCGACGTCGGCGACCGCGACCCCGAGCTGATCCGCCGCGATCTGCGCGAGCACCGTGTAGTGCCCCTGGCCCTGAGTGCCGATCCCGGTGGCGACCGACACCTTGCCCGTCGGCTCGACCTGCACCCGCGCCCCCTCGTAGGGGCCGATCCCCGTGCCCTCGACGTAGGCCACGATCCCGATGCCCGGGTGCCGCCCCGCGGCCCGCAGGCGGGGCTGGTCCTGCGCCAGGAACTCGTCCCAGCCGATCATCGCGCGGGCCTTCTCGAGGATCGGCTCGTAGTTGCCGCTGTCGTAGACCAGCGGCGCGGCGTCCTGGTAGATCACCTCGTTCTCGTAGGGGAAGGCGTCCGGGGCGATGAAGTTGCGGCGCCGGATCTCGATCACGTCGATCCCCAGCTCGCGGGCCGCGGCGTCGAGCAGGCGCTCGATGACGAAGACCCCGTGCTGGCGGCCGGCCCCCCGGTAGGGCGTGACGATCGTCTTGTTCGTGAAGACGGCCTGGAACTCGCTCTCGTAGGCCGGGATGTCGTACGGCCCGAGCAGGGTGCACTGGCTGTTGAGGGGCACCGTCAGCCCGTAGGGGTCGTAGGCCCCGGTGTCGTGGAGAAAGGTGTCCTTGACGCCGAGGACGCGGCCGTCCCGCGTCAAAGCGATCTCGGCGTGGTGGATCTGGCCGCGCTCCTGGGTCGTCGCCACGAAGTTCTCGGCCCGGTCCTCGATCCACTTGAGCGGCTTTCCCAACCGCATGGCGGCCCAGGGGATCAACACCTCCTCCGGGTAGAACATCATGATCTTCGGGCCGAAGCCGCCGCCGATGAAGGGCGCGACGACCCGCACCTGCGACTCCGAGAGGCCCAGCATCCCCGCCAGCCCGTTGCGGATGGGGATGGGCGCCTGGGTCGTGTCCCACACGGTCAGGCGCTCGCTCAAGCGGTCCCACTCGGCGACGACGCCGCGGTTCTCGATCGCCGCCGAGGCGCCGCGGTCGTAGTCGAAGCGGCGCGCGAGCACGACGTCGGCCCGCGCCCGGGCGGCGGCGTAGTCGCCCTTGCGCTGCGGCACGTGGGCGGCGACGTTCGACTCGAGGTCGTCGTGGACGAGGGGCGCGCCCGGCGCCAGCGCCTCCTCGAGGTCGACCACCGCCGGCAGCGGCTCGCAATCGAGGAGGACGAGGTCGGCGGCGTCTTCGGCCAGGGCGCGGCTGTCGGCCACGATCATCGCCACGGGCTCGCCGAGGTGCCGGATCTTGTCCTTGACGAGCGGCACCTGCGTGCGCTGGTGGAAGGTCGCGCCCGCGACCGGCGGCGGCGGCACGAGCAGCGGGCCGGGCTGCCAGTAGTCGCCGAGGTCGGCGGCGGTGTAGACGGCGTGGACGCCCGGCGCCTCGCGCGCCGCGGCGACGTCGACGGCCTTCACCCGCGCGTGCGCGAAGGGGCTGCGCAGGAAGGCGACGTGCAGCATGCCGGGCCGCCGCACGTCGTCCACGAAGAGCGCCCGCCCGGTCAGGAGGCGCGGATCCTCGTTGCGCCGGACGCGGGCTCCCACGAGCTTGTCGGTCATGCCTCTTTCTCCAGGTACCGGTCGGCGAAGGCGACGAGGGCCTCCTCGAAGATCGCCATCGGCGGGCGCACGAGCCCGGCGCCGACCTGCCCGACCCCCGCCTTGCGGTGCGCGATGCCGGTGTTGACCCGCGGCGTCATCCCGAGCTCGACGACCTTGCGAATGTCGATGCCGAGCGGCGAGCCGCGGAAGCCGAGGGCGGGGATGGTGAGCTGCCGGTGCTCGGCGACGGTGATCTCGTACATCTCGAGCGTCGCGGCGAGCGCGTCCTCCGGCGCCCCGCCCACGAAGTTGACGATGGCCGGGGCGGCGGCCATCGCGAAGGCGCCGATGCCGGCAGTCTCGGTGATCGTGCTGTCGCCGATGTCCGGATTGGCGTCGGCGCTCGTGAAGCCTGGGAAGTAGAGCCCGTCCGGCACCTCCGCGGGAGCGGTGAACCAGCGCTCGCCCAGGCCGCTGACCCGGATGCCGAAGTCGGTGCCGTTGCGGGCCATGGTGGTCACCACCGTGCTGCCCTCGACGCCGGAGCCGGCCTCGGCCATCAGCTTGCAGGCGGCCATCACCGGGTTCAGCACCGACAGCGCGTTGTCGCCCAGGAACGCGAGCACGTTGGCGGCCGCGGCCGCGTCGGTCGCCGTCTTCTGGACGGCGGGCGCCAGCTGGCGCAGGTAGAGCAGGGAGCCGGCCTTGTTGCGGTTGTGCCCCTCGTCGCCCATGTGCAACGCCTCGGCGATGAGCGCCCGCAGGTCGATGCCGCCGGACTCGGCGAGCGCGATCTCGAGCATCGGGGCCATCACCTCGTTCATCCAGCGCAGCTTGTCCAGCACCTCGGGCGCGAAGGCGCCGTAGCGCAGGACCTTGCCGTAGCCCTCGTTCAAGGTCGAGAAGGCGCGGCGCTCGTGGACGGCGTCCTCCACGACGTAGACCTGCATCGAGGCCGACGTCACGCCGGCCATGGGTCCCACCGCCCCGTGGTGGTGGCAGGGCGAAAAGGCGATCTCGCCGCACTCGACGAGATGGATCGCGTCCTCCCGCGACTCGGCGAGGCCCTCGAAGAGCAGCGCTCCGATGACGGCGCCGCGCAGCGGCCCGGACATGCGCCCCCAGGCGATCGGCGGGCCGGCGTGGAGGATGCGCTTGGCGTCGAGCCCCGGCACGACGTCGCCGGCGCGCGCCACCGTCTTGAGCACCGGGTGCGCCGCCATCATCCGCTCGACCGCCGTCTGATTCGCCTGCTCCACGTTCATCCGCCGCCCTCCACCGCCGCCGCCCGCGCCGCGCCGTCGAGCCGGGCGAGAATCGCGGCCAGCCTCTCGTTGCCCCCCGCGGGCGGCCGCCAGTCGACGTGCACCGACTCTACTCCCTGGTCGACCAGGCTCTTGTGGAAGAGCTCGAGGCCGACGTTGACCGCCACGAGCGGCGCCTCGAGGGCGGCGGCGGCGGGATCGGCGGCGGCGGCGGCGGGATCGGCGGCGGCGCCGACGCGCTCGAGGATCCGGTCGACCGCCGCGCCGAGCTCGGTGTAGACCCGGGCGCCGGCGGCTTCGAGCCGCGCCTTCTGCTCCGCGAGGTCCTGCGGATCCTCGTCGGTCCCCACGAGGGCAACCGCGATCTCGAGGTCGCGGGCGGCGCCCGCCAGGGCCCGCTCCACGGCCGGCGCCAGGACGGCGGCGGGGTCGGGGTGGGCGCCGTCGCCCAGCACGACGTCGAGCAGGATCGAGCCGACCCCGGGATCGCGCGCCGCGCGGGCGAGATGCTCGACGACGAGCTCGGGGTCGAGCATCGGGTGCGGCCGGCCGACGGTGAGCTCGTCGGCGCCGAGGTCGAGCACCGCGTGCGCTCCCGTGCTCTGCGCCGCGGCGAGCTTCTGCGCCCGATGGCCCGCCAGGTTGGAGGCCATCGCCGGCACCACGGCCTCGAGGCGCGAGAGCGCCTCGCTGGCGAGCGTGCCGCCCGAGAAGAGACCGCGCAGCAGGCCCCGGGCCGGCGGCCGGCGTGGCGCCGCACCCGCCGCTTCCGGCGCGGCCGCCAGGCCGGCGGCCAGGCGGGCGGCGTCCTCGAGGTCGGCGGCGAAGTGCAGGTTCGCCACCCGCCGGCCGGGCGGCGCCCAGCCCTGGAACTGCACGACGACGGGCTTGCCGAGCGCGTGCGTCCGCGCCAGGAGATCCGCGGCCACCCTCGGGTGCGGCGGCTTCGAGACGACGACGACGACCCGGGTGCCGGCGTCGACGCCCAGCAGTCCGAGCGCGCGGAGGGCCGTCGCCCCGCCGACCTCGGCCGAGAGGTCGCGGCCGCCCGTCCCGATCGCCTGCGAGATGCCGGAGCCGAGCGCGTGCAGGCGCGAGGCGATCGCCTGCAGCCCGGTGCCCGACGCCCCGACGAGGCCGACCGGACCGCTCCGCACCCGGTTGGCGAACCCCAGCCCGGCGCCCGCGACGATCGAGGTGCCGCAGTCCGGCCCGAGCACGAGCAGGCCGCGCGCGGCCGCCGTCCGCTTGAGCTCCACCTCGTCCTCGAGGGAGACGTTGTCGCTGTAGAGGAAGACGTTGCGGCCGGCCCCCAGGACCTGGCGCGCCACCTCGGCGGCGTAGCGCCCGGGCACGGAGACGAGGACCCAGCGGGCGGCGGGCAGCCGCGCCAGCCCGGCGCGCAAGCTGCGCGGGCGGTACGCGGCGCCGGCGCCGGTCGGGCGCGCGGCGACCAGCGCCTCGAAGCGCGCGAGAGCCGTCTCCGCGATCCGGGTGTTCGACGCGCTCACCGCGATCAGCAGGTCGTCGCCGCGGGCCCCCGCCAGCGGGCTCGCCAGCAGGCCGCCCGCGACGAGCAGCTCCTGGTTGGCGGGGGTCGCCATCACCACGCCCGCCTCGTGCACGCCGTCGATCGCCGCCAGCCCGCGCTGCAGCTGCATGAGCACGACCGAGTCGAAGTAGCGGCCGCGCTCGAGGCGGTGGCGCAGGACGCTCACGCCGCCAGCACCCTCTCCAGGGTCCGCGCCCAGGCCAGGACCTCCTCGTCGGCGCCCCAGCGCCCGGCCAGCTGCAGGCCGAGCGGCAGCTCGCCCGGGCCGCACGGCAGGGGCAGGCTCGCGGCGGGCAGCCCGGCGTAGGTCCACGGGAGGTTCATCACCGGATCGCCGGTGGAGTCGAGCCCGAGCGGCGCCTCCCCGGGCGCGGCCGGCGAGAGCCAGAGGTCCACGCCGTGGGCGTCCATGGCCGCCGTCAGCTCCTGCCGCAGCCGCTCGCGGCCGGCCCGGGCGGCGGCGAGATCGGGCGCCGAGACGGCGCGCCCGGTCGCGATCAGCTGGCGGGTCGTCGCGTGATAGGTGTCGCCCCAGGCGGCGTACCAGCGCTCGTGGACGGCCGCCGCCTCGGCCGCCACGAGCAGCCGATGGCGCGCTTCGATGGCGTCGAAGTCCGCCATCACCGGGACGCCGAGCACCGCGATGCCGCGGCCGACGAGGTGCTCGCAGGCGCGGCGCAAGCGCTCGCGGGCGGGGCGCTCGGCGCGGCCGAGGTAGGGGCTCTCGGGTACCGCGAGGCGCGGCGCGGCGGCCGGCGAGACGGTCTTCCAGCCGGCGCAGAACGCGGCCGCCGCGAGCTCGGCGCTCGCCGCGTCGGCCGTGAAGCAGCCCACGTGGTCCACGGACGGCGCCAGCGGGACGACGCCGCGGCGCGAGCTGCGTCCGTAGGTCGGCTTGAAGCCGAAGACGCCGCAGTACGACGCCGGGCGGCAGATCGAGCCGATCGTCTGGGTGCCCAGGGCGAGCGGCGCGAGCCCCGCGGCCACCGCCGCCGCCGAGCCGCTCGACGAGCCGCCGGGGGTGCGCTCGCGGTCGCGGGGATTGCGGGTGGCGCCGGGGGCGAAGTAGGCGAACTCGGTGGTGACCGTCTTGCCCAGCACCAGCGCGCCGGCCTGCCTGAGCGCCGTCACGACGGCCGCCTCGGGGCCGGCGAGCTCGGCCGGCGGCACGGCGCTGCCCGCGGTCGTCGCGAAGCCGTCGACGTGGAAGATGTCCTTCACGCCGACGGGCACGCCGAAGAGAGGCGGCCGCGCGGCCGGCTCCGGGAAGCGGGCGACGAGCGCCGCGGCCTCGCGCTCGAGGCGGCGGAAGCGGTCGGGCTCCGGGTAGAACGCCGCGAGCGCGGGCTCGGTGGCCGCGAAGCGTTCTTCGAGCCGGGCGAGGAGCTCGCCCGGTGCCAGCGCCCCGCCGCGCAGCGCCTCGGCGAGCTCGGTCAGCGATCGCGGCGCGGGCTCGATCGCCTAGCCCTCGCGCGACAGCTTCGCCGCGGCCAGCCGCACGGCGTCGACGATGTGCTGATACCCCGTGCAGCGGCACAGGTTGCCGGAGATCGCCGCCCGGATCTCGTGCTCGGAGGGATCGGGATGGCGCTCCAGGAACGGCACGAGGGTCATGAGGAAGCCCGGCGTGCAGAAGCCGCACTGCAGGCCGTGCGCCTCCCAGAAGGCCTCCTGCAGGGGATGGAGCGCGCCGTCCTCGGCGGCCAATCCCTCGACCGTCTCGATCTCGTGGCCGTCGGCCTGCACCGCGAGCAGCAGGCAGGAGCGCACGGCCTCGCCGTCGAGCAGGATGGTGCAGGCGCCGCAGACCCCGTGCTCGCAGCCCACGTGCGTCCCCGTCAGCTCGAGGTCGTGGCGCAGGAAGTCGGAGAGCAGCGTGCGAGCCTCGGTCGCCGCCCGGCGCTCGCTGCCGTTGACCTTGACCCGCACCTCGTGCAGGACGCTCATCGGGATCCCTCCGCCGCCGCCCGCTCGACCGCCTTCGCCAGCGCCCGCCGCGTCAGCACGCGCACGAGGTGGCGGGTGAACTCGGGGGTGGCATGAATGGTCCCGGCGGGCTCGATCTCGTGCGCGGCGACGTGCTCGGCCACCGCCGCGAAGAGCGCCGCGGAGGGGCGCTCGCCGGCCAGCATGGCCGCCGCCGCCGCCGCGTCCACCGGCTTGTCGCCCACGCTCAGGTAGACGAGCCGGCCGCTCGCGATGGCGCCGCCCGCGGCGAGCCGCACCGAGGCCGCCACCCCGGCCAGGGCGTAATCGCCGTGCCGGCGGGCGATCTCCTGGAACGAGGTCCCCCTCCCCGCGCCGACCGCCGGCAGCTCGACCTCGACGAGGATCTCGTCGGGCTCGAGCGCCGTCTCGAAGAGGCCGCGGAAGAACTCCCCGGCCGCCACCCAGCGCTCGCCGCCGCGCTTGGCCAGCTTGAAGCGCGCCCCGTCCGCCAGGCAGACGGCGGGCGCCTCGGCCGCCGGATCGGCGTGCGCAAGCGTCCCCCCGAAGGTGCTGCGGTTGCGGATCTGGGGATGCGCCACCCACGGGATCGCCTCGGCCAGGAGCGGCGAGTAGTCGGGGAGCTCGGCGTAGCGCTCGAGCCGGCTCATCCGCGTGAGCGCTCCGACCCGCAGGGTCCCGTCCTCGCCCGGGCGCACGAAGTCGAGCTCGGCGACGCCGTTCAGGTCGATCAGCATCGCCGGCTGCGCCAGCCGGAAGTTCATCACCGGGATGAGGCTCTGGCCGCCGGCCAGGAGCTTGGCGTCGTCGCCGTGCTCGCCCGCCAGCTCGAGGGCCGCCGCGAGCGAGTCCGGAGCTCGGTATTCGAACGGTGCCGGCTTCAAGGCGGAAATACTACTACGGCTCTCCCGGGCTCGTCAGCGGCGCGGCCGGCGCCCACCGCGGCGGCCGGCGCGTCCATTCCGAGCCCGACCGGAGCCGCCGTCGCCAGCCTCGCTCTCGGCTGAATCCATAAGGCACACATTGTGCTAGAATCGGTCCGTGAAGCACTTCTCCTGGAGCCCGGAAAAGAACGAACAGCTCCTCCGGGAGCGCGGCATCACGTTCGAGGAGATCGTGTTTCACATCGAGCGGGGCGACGTTCTCGACCTTCTCGAACACCCGGACCGGAAACGGTATCCGGGGCAGCGCGTCTTCATCGTCGAGGTAGAAGCGTACGCGTACGTCGTTCCGTTCGTCGAAGCGGAGTCCGAAGTGTTCTTGAAGACCATCATCCCGAGCCGCAAGATGACGAGGAAGTACCTGGGGGACTAGTCATGGCCGAGCTGGACAAGGAAGAGCGCGAAGTGCTGGCAGCGGTCGAGGCCGCAGAGTGGAGGTCCGTTCGCGACAAGGAGAGGGAGATGGCTCGCTACGGCGAGTATGCGAAGGCCACGTTTCGCAAAGACCGGCGCATCAACATCCGGATCTCGACCAAGGATCTCGAGGCGTTGCAGAAGAGGGCCCTGCAGGAGGGCATTCCGTACCAGACTCTCGTTGCCAGCGTGCTGCACAAGTACGTGTCGGGACGTCTCGCAGAGCGCGAAGCCTGATCGATCCGTCCCCCTCGATCTCCTCGCTATCTCGCCGCGCAGCAGGCCTCCGCCATCCTGCGCATTGCCGCGGCGCGGGAAGTGGCGGTCTTCGATTCGCCGGTCTCGGAGACAGAACCGGATGACGAGTCCTGCCCGGTGTCGCAGAAGGCCTCTTTCATCCGTTCGAAGATGGGGCCGCAGCATTCGGGCATGATCTTGCCGACGCGATCGCTGCGGGCCTCGTCCGGCGCCGCATTTCGGTTCTTGTCACCCATGGTTCGTCTCCTTTCGCTTCCCGTCGTTTCAGCCGATGGGTCTGCTGCTGAGACGAAACGGACAGGCGAAGGGATACACAGCTCGAGCTCGGGTCGGTGGCGGGTTCGAGTCGCGCTACTCGAATGGGCGGGGCGTTGCCCTCCGAGGAGGCGTTGCGGAACGAGCCGCCGGGGAGTAGAGGTGAGATCTGTTGCCGCGCACCACCCGCCGGCCTGCGGCGTCAATGCGACCCGAAGGATGAATTGACGATCACTGCCCCGGAGTTGGCGAACCAGCTCGCGCCCCAGCGGGCGAGGATCTACCGCTACATTCTCGGCATCGTTCGCGATGTGGCGGAAGCCGAGGATCTGACGCAGGAGACCTTGCTCCGGGCCTACGCCAAACGGTCGACGTTGGACGATCCGGCAAGAGTGGCGTCATGGCTCTACCGCATCGCCACGAACGTTGCCTATGACCGGTTTCGGCAGGCCGCCTACCGCCACCGGCCGCGATCGCTCGCGCAAGAGGGCGGCGCAAGCGGCCCGGACAATGCCGAGATTGCCGTCGATCCCGGACCGCGGCTCGACAAGATGATGGAGCAAAGGGAGATGAGCGCCTGCGTTCAGGACTACATCGCGGCTCTCCCGGAGTCTCATCGAGCCGTGATCCTGCTGCACGACGTGCAGGGCCTGACGAATCCGGAGATCGCCGAGATGCTGGATCTTTCGCTGGCAACGGTGAAGATCCGCTTGCATCGGGCGCGCAACAAGCTGCGAGCCGCCCTCGAATCGGGTTGTTCGTTCGAGAGCGACGAGCGTGGGGTGAGGACCTGCGAGCCCAGGGGTACAGCGACCTAGCGCATCGAGGTGTATCCCCGAGGCCGGCGATTTCGTCTCCACTTGCGGGAGGAAACGAGCGGTGTGATTCAAGAGAGCCTGACGAACGCGACACTACACTACTGGTCTGGAGGAGCCGACGATGGGCTGATCTTCCTCCTGGGGGGCGCTTGGGAACTGTACGAGATCACGGTGCCGCTGCTGCCCTTGCTGCTGATTGGTGCCGGGCTGGTCCTGCTGATCGGCGTGCTTGGCGGCAGACATCTGGCAAGGCGATCACACGGATGACCTTCAAGGGAGACAAAGGAGACTTGAAAGATGGCGGCATTCGCAAACTCGATCGAACGACATCACAGACTCATCATCGCGGTGCTTTCATTGATCATCGTGGTGTTCGTGGTCTCGTGCACGTTTCACGAGGTCATCCCGATCTGCCACTGGCTCTTCAAGTGCGATCACTCGATGCACGCTGGCTGAGCCCCTGGCCGCTGCGTGACATCCAGCAGCGAAGAGGCCAGTTGCCGCCGTAGCTGGTCGAGGTCCGGCAGCCAGGCCTGAATCCGGCTCCAGCCGGGGACGGCTCGAGCTGCCCGAGGCCCGCGCTCGACGCCGGGGCTGGCTCACACGGTGACGACGACCTTTCCGCGGGCGTGTCCCTGTTCGAGGTAGCGGATCGCCGCGGGCGTCTCGGAGAGCGGGTAGGTCCGGTCGATGACCGGCGTGACCCTGCCTTCTTCGATGAGCTCCTTCAGGAAGTCCAGGTCGCGGACGTTCATCCTGGCGACGTAGAAGGCGATCCGCTGGCTCACGAAAGGCGACGACACGAGCGCCCGGGCGAGCCGTGCCATGGGCCCGAGCCAGCGGCCGCCTCCCGCTCCGCTGCTCGGCACGAGCGTTCCCTTGCGGGTCAGGGCGCGCCTGCAGTCCGACGCGGACTGTGTCCCCGCCAGCTGGAAGACGAGGTCGTAGCGCCGACCCCCACGGGCGAAGTCCTCGCGGGTGTAGTCGATGACCCGGTCGGCGCCGAGCGAGCGGACCAGCTCCACGTTCGGCGTGCTGCACACGCCCGTCACGTGGGCTCCGAACGACTTGGCGATCTGCACCGCGAACGTCCCCACCCCGCCCGAGGCGCCGATGATCAGGACCCGCTGGCCGTCCTGGATCCGCCCGTGGTCGCGCAGACCCTGGAGGGCCGTGAGGCCGGCGACGGGCACCGACGCCGCCTGCTCGAACGTCAGGTTGGCCGGCATCGGACACAGCCGGTCCTCGGGCGCGCATACGGAGTCGGCAAGGCTGCCCCCCCGGCATCCGGCGACGTCTCCGAACACCGCGTCGCCGGGGCGAAACCGGGTCACGCTCGCGCCGACCCTCGCGACCCGCCCCGCGAGGTCGGCGCCCAGGCCGTGGGTCTTGGGCCGGCGCAGGCCGCTTTGCAGGCGCATCAGGTACGGCTCGCCCCGCAGGAAATGCCAGTCGAGGGGATTGACGCTCGCGGCGCGGACCCGGACCAGCACCCCGTCATCGCCCACCTCCGGCTCGTCGATCTCCGCGAGCTCGAGAGCCTCGGGCGGGCCGTACTCGCCGCAGACGATCGCCTTCACCGCTTTCTCCCCGGCGCTGGCCTCGGGGCGGTGCGCACTCGGCCGTTCGACGCGAGAGTGACCGTCTCTACCCGGCCAGCGATCCTCGGACACCCTAGCACCTCCGGGTGGCGGGCGAGCCGCGCGAGGGGATGGCGCCAGCCGTTCCCGCTTGACGGCGAGAGTGCTACTGTGCTGCCCGTTGCGGGGCTCTCGCCGACCGGAGCGCCGCTCTGCCCGGGCCGACCGACCGTGAAACGCGCCATCCCCTCTCCAGGTCTCTCCCCCGCGCCGTGAGCTCCCCGGCAAACGAGACCGCGGCCGGCTCGGCGCGGCGCTTCGGGGCCTTCGGCGGCGTCTTCACGCCGAGCATCCTGACGATCCTCGGGGTCGTCATGTACCTGCGGCTCGGCTGGGTGGTGGGCCAGGCCGGGCTCGCCGGGGCGCTCGCCATCGTGCTGCTCTCGCACGTCATCTCGATCGCCACCGGGCTTTCGGTGTCGAGCATCGCGACCAACCGCACCGTGGGGGCGGGCGGCGCCTACTTCATGATCAGCCGCTCGCTCGGCGGACCCGCCGGAGCGGCGGTCGGCATCCCTCTCTTCTTCGCCCAGGCCCTGAGCATCGCCTTCTACGTCGTCGGCTTCGCCGAGAGCCTGTCCATGCTGCCGATCCCGGCGGACCCGCGGCTCGTCGGCACCGTCGTCTGCGTGGCGCTGACCCTCATCTCCCTCAAGGGGACGGACCTGGCGATCAAGACCCAGTACGTCGTCATGGGCGCGATCGGCCTCTCGCTCGTCTCCTTCTTCCTCGGCCGCGCCGATTCGCCGCCCGCGGCGGTCGCCTGGCACAACCCCGCGGGCCTGCCGTTCGCCACCGTCTTCGCCGTGTTCTTCCCGGCGGTCACCGGGATCATGGCCGGGGTCAGCATGTCGGGCGACCTGCGCGACTCGCGGCGCGACCTGCCGCGCGGCACGCTGTCCGCCATCGGCGCCGGGCTCGTGATCTACCTCGCGGTTCCCATCTGGCTGGCCGTCAATGCCGACAGCGCCACGCTGGCCGGCGACTTCCGGGTCATGTGGAGCATCGCCTACGTGCCGGCGCTGATCTTCGTCGGCGTCTGGGCCGCCACGCTCTCGAGCGCGCTGGGCAGCATCCTCGCCGCGCCGCGCACGCTGCAGGCCCTGGCGCTCGACGGCTTCATGCCGAAGCTCTTCGCCCGCGGCTCCGGCCCCGCCAACGAGCCGCGCTACGGTCTCGTCTTCAGCTTCGTCCTGGCGGAGATCGCCGTCCTCCTGGGCGGTCTCGACGTGATCGCCCAGGTGCTGACGATGTTCTTCCTCGCCACCTACGGGGTCACGAACCTGGCCTGCGGGCTCGAGAAGTGGGCCGCCAGCCCCAGCTTCCGGCCCACCTTCTCGGTGCCCTGGTGGATCAGCCTCTTCGGCGCCGGGGCCTGCTTCTACGTCATGAGCATCATCGACCTGCCGGCGATGCTCGCCGCCCTCGTGATCTGCGGGCTCATCTACTCGCTGGCCCAGCGCAAGTCGCTGGGCAACACCTTCGGCGACGCCCGGCACGGGATCTGGGCCGCCCTGGTGCGCTCCTCGCTGCACCGCTATCGCCGCGCCCAGTTCCATCCGGTCAACTGGCGGCCGAATCTCATCATCTTCGGCGGCAGCCTGGCGCGGCGGACCTATCTCGCCGACCTCGGCTGCGCCCTGGTGCAGGACCGGGGCATCGTCTCGTTCTCCCAGCTGATCGAGGGCAACGTCCGGGACAAGGCGGCGGAGCGGCAGTCCGCGCTCGCGCTGCTCGAGGAGCAGGTCAAGCAGGAGTATCCGCTGCTCTTCTGCCGCGTCGACGTCGTCGAGGACGTGCACCGCGGCATCGTCTCCGTCGCGCAGTCCTACGGCGCCGGCAACTTCGAGGCCAACGCCGTGATGTTCGGGTGGTCGGACAAGCCCGAGCGCCAGGAGGCGCTGCTGCTCAGCATGATCGACCTGATGGCGCTCGACCGCTCGGTGCTCGCCGTGCGCTTCGACAACCAGCGCGGCTTCGGGGTCGGCCGCCGCATCGACATCTGGTGGGGCGGGCTCGAGCGCAACGGCGCCCTCATGCTGCTCCTGGCCTACCTGCTCAACTCGGACGACCACTGGCGCGAGGCCGAGGTGCGGATCCTCACCGTCGTCGGCTCGGAGAGCCAGCAGGAGACCGCCGAGCGCGAGCTCGAGCGGGTGATGGCCCAGACCCGGCTGTCGGCGAACCGCCGCGTCCTCTGCGAGCCCGACACGGTGATCACCGAGATCATGCGCCGCGAGAGCAGGGACAGCGACCTCGTGCTGCTGGGTCTGCGCCAGCCCCGGCCGCGGGAGACGGCGACCGAGTTCTTCGGGCACTACGACCGGCTCCTCGACGTGCTGCCGACCACCATGCTGGTGGCCAGCGCCCCGAGCTTCGAAGGCGCGCCGGTGCTCTTCGACTTCCCGAGCCCGCCGGAGCCCGGCGCCGAGGATCCCGCGCGCGAAGAGGAGTGAGCTCCCGCTAGGCGCGGCTCTCGAGGAGGGCCACGACCTCGTCGCGGTGGGAGTGGACGATGAGCAGCACCAGGTCCCCCGGTTCCGCCCAGGCGAGGGCGGCGCGGGTGGTGTCGAGCTCGTCGCCGGTATGGGCGAGGTGCTCGTCGCCGGCGCCGAGGCGGCGCAGCTCGGCTTCGAGAATGGCCGCGACCTCGCCTTCTTCGCGGCCCCGCAGGTAGTCGCTCATCGACTTGATCAGGATGCGGTCGGGGCGGGCGCGCCAGGTCGCGGCCGCGAGGTCGCGAATGGCATCGTCGTCGCGGTCGCCGGCCTGGCCGATCGTCACGAGGCGCCTTCTCGCCGGCAGCGCCGCGGCCATCTCGAGCAACGCTTCCACCCCGTGCGGGTTGTGGGCGAAGTCGAGGAAGATCCGCGCCCCGCCGACGTCGAACTCGTTGAGGCGGCCCGGGTTGCTCTCCGTGCTGCTCTCGAACCGGCGCAGCCCCTCGCCGATGGCCCGGGCGCCCAGCCCGAGCCGGCTCGCGACGCCGACGGCGGCCAGCGCGTTGGCGACGTTGTGCCGCGCCGCGCCGCCGAGCGCGACGGGAACGTCGGCGACCTCCGCCAGCGCCACCTTGCGGCCCTCCTCCACGAGCACGAGGCGGCCGCGCTCGAAGAGGCACCCGGAGCCGCCGGCCGCGACGTGGGCGGCCACGAAGGGATTCGCGCCCTCGAGCGTGAACCAGGTGATCGGGAGCGCCTGCCGCTCGCCGTGGCGCCGTACGACGGGATCGTCGGCGTTGAGGACGAGGTGGCGCGCCGCCCGGGCGACGACGAACTTGCACTCCGCGAGAGCGTCCAGATCGTGCACCCCGAACTCGCCGAGGTGGTCGGCAGCGACGTTCGTCACCGCCGCGACGTCCGTGCGCGCCAGGGCCAGGCCGCGGCGCAGCATGCCGCCGCGAGCGGTCTCCAGGACCGCGCACTCCACGCGGCGATCGCGCAGCACCCGGCGGGCGCCCCCCGGTCCCGAGTAGTCGCCGCGATCGAGGACGGCGTCGCCCGCCGCGATCCAGTCGGTCGAGGTGACGCCGGGGACGAGGCCGGCGGAGCGGATCATCGCCGCCACCAGCCGCACCGTCGTCGTCTTGCCGTTGGTGCCCGTCACCTGGGCCACCGGGACGTCGCGGACCGCCTCCCAGGCGACGTCGTCCGGGTCCGGCAGCTGCCCCGCCGGCCAGGCGCGCGAGCCGGCGCCGAGGCCGATCGAGACCCGATCGTCGTCCCACAGAAAGGCCACCCCGCGCCGCGCCGCCGCGGCCTCGAGTGCCGGCAGCGCCGGATCGGCCTCGGCGGCGATGGCGGCCCGCAGGCGCGCCGCCGCCGGGGCGAGGTCGGGCGGCGCCCCGCCCGCGAGCTCGAGCGCGGCGGCCTCCCACGCCCACTCGTTGACCTCCGTGGCGGCATAGAGCGCGTCGATGGGCGCCAGGAAGGCGAGGCTCAGGCCGCCGGGAAAGACCCGGTGGGAGAGCGCCGCGCCGCCCCAGCCCACGGCCTCCAGGATCCGCCCGGCCTGGCGCTCCCAGGCCGCCACGGCCGCCGCGGCGTCCTCGCCGGCGCCGACGACGAGATCGAGCAGCGCCGCCGGCCCCGCGGTGACGAGGTTGGGGCCGGTGAGGCGCCGCGAGTCTCGGACCTCCATCCCCGGGCGGCCTAGTCGCCCTCTTCGTCGCGAGCCAGCCGCACGCCGCGCTCGTCGCGCACCAGCCGCTCCGGCGGCAGGCTCTCGAGCTCCGGCAGCTCGACCGCCGGAAGGACGGCGCGAGCCTCGCGGACCGGCTCGACGGCCGGGCTCTCGAGCTCCGGGGAGAACGTCGTGATCTGCCTCCACGAGCGGTTGATGTCGTCGCCCATGACGAGCAGCAGATCGCCGGCCCGGGCGGCCGAGAGCGCGGTGAAGATCGCCTCCTGCTCGTCGGGGACGACGGCGATCGCATCGGCGGCGACCCCGGCGCCCAGGAGCCCGTCGCGCAGCAGCGCCGGCACCTCGCCGGGCGCGCGGCCGCGCAGGTTGTCGTCGCGCCGGCAGACGTAGCGGTCGAAGTGGCCGGCGCAGAGCTCGGCGATCGCCCGGATGTCCTCGTCCCGCCGATCGCCCGGCGCGGCCAGCACGCAGATCCGGCGGCCGGCGGCGTCGAGGCTGTCGATGAGCCGCACGATCGCCGCGACGGCGTGCGGGTTGTGGGCGTAGTCGAGCACCACCTTGAAGGGGTGCTCGTCGTAGACGTTGAGCCGGCCCGGCGCCTGGAAGAAGGTGTTGTCGAAGGTCCTGAGCCCCTGGCGGATGTCGTCGAGGCCGACGCCCATGCTGTAGGCGATCGCCGCCGCGGCCATGGCGTTCTGTACGTTGTGCAGCGCCTTGCCCTCGAGCGTCGCCGGGATGAGGTGCGTCCAGAGCAGGGGGATGTGCTTGCCCTGGTCGTAGATCGTGATCATGTGGCCGTTGATGCCCTCTTCGAGCACCACGGCGCGGCCGTCGGCCGCGATGTGCTCGCGCACCAGCGGGTGGCGGGTGTTCATCGTCAGATAGCAGACGCGCTCGGCCTCGGAGTAGTCCGCCATCTTCAGGCAGTGCGGGTCGTCCGCGTTGAGGACGGCCGTGTCCCTGGCCACCTCGACCACGACCCGCTTGACCCGCGCCAGATCCTCGACGGTGTCGATCCCGCGCAGGCCCAGGTGATCGGCCGCCACGTTGAGCACCGCCCCGACGTTGCAGCGCCGGTAGCCCATGCCGGCCCGCAGCAGCCCGCCGCGCGCCGTCTCGAGCACCGCCACCTCCACCGCCCGGTCGCGCAGGACCATCCGCGCCGCCGTCGGGCCCGTCATGTCTCCCGGCACGGTGAGATGGCCGTCGATGTAGACGCCGTCCGAGGTCGTCAGCCCCACCGTGCGGCCGGCCAGCTTCTGGATGTGCGCCACCATCCGGCTGGTCGTGGTCTTGCCGTTGGTGCCGGTGATCGCGGCGATGGGGATCCGGCTCGGCGCCCCCGGGGGGAACAGCATGTCCATGACCGGCCCGGCCACGTCTCGCGGCCGGCCCTCGCTCGGCGCGACGTGCATGCGGAACCCCGGGGCCGCGTTGACCTCGCAGATCGCCCCGCCCGTGGCGTGGAACGAGCGCGCGATGTCCGTCGTCAGGAAGTCGATGCCGGCTACGTCCAGCCCGATGGCCCGGGCGGCGCGGGTCGCCATCTCCCGGTTGTCGGGGTGCACCTCGTCCGTGACGTCGACCGCCGTGCCCCCCGTCGAGAGGTTCGCCGTCGACCGCAGGTAGACCACCTCGCCGGCCGGGGGCACGCTCTCTCGGGTGTAGCCCCGCAGCGAGAGCAGGCGCTCCGCCTGGCGGTCGAACTCGAGGCGGGTCAGCACCTTCGCGTGTCCGATGCCGCGCCGCGGATCGGAGTTGACGATCTCCACCAGCTGCTCGACGGTGCGCTCGCCGTCACCGACGACGTGGCCCGGCACCCGCTTGGACGCCGCGACGAGCTGGCCGTCGATCACCAGCAGGCGATGGTCGAAGCCCTCGATGTAGCTCTCGACGAGCACCGTCTCGGAGTGCTGGCGGGCGCTCCCGTAGGCGGTGGCGATCGCCTCGGGGTCCGACAGGTCGATCGACACGCCGCGGCCGTGGTTGGCGTCGAGCGGCTTGACGACCACCGGGTAGCCGATCCGCTCGGCCTCGGCGACGGCCTCCGCGGCACTGTAGACGAGGTGCTGGCGGGGCACCGGCAGGCCGAGGTCGCCGAGAATCTTGTTCGTCTCTTCCTTGTCGGAGGCCAGCTCCACGGCGATGTGCCGGGTCTCGTCGGTCACGGTCGCCTGGATCCGCTTGCCGTACCTGCCGTGGCCGAACTGCACGAGGCTGTAGCGGTTGAGCCGCAGCCACGGGATGTCGCGCTCCTCGGCGGCGGCCACGAGCGACGCGGTGCTGGGACCGAGCGCCCGGCGCTGGGCGGCGCGGATGAAGGCGTCGCGCTCCTCCTCCCACTCGAAGCGGCGCTCGCGCACGGCGCGCGGCTGGAGCTCCTCAGGCAGCAGCCGCTCGAGGAGCTCGATCGCCAGGTCGCCGGCCTCCAGCCCCACGCGCTCCTGGACGTACTGATAGACGACGTCGTACTGCCGCGGCTCGCCGTTGCTGCGCGTCTTGCCGAACGTGACCCGCGAGCCGGCCAGGTTCTGGACCTCGATCGCCGCGTGCTCCAGGATGTGGCCCATCCAGGTCCCGTCGTCCTCCGTGAGCCGGCGCACGAAGCCGCCGGGCTCGCGATAGGAGCAGCCGTGCTCGCGCAGCCCCGGCAGGGCCGCCAGCAGGCCGTCGAGGAACGCCGGGCCGAGCCGGGTGCTGGGCCAGTCCTCGAGCTCTTCGAGATCGAGGGTCAGGCGGATGACCGGGAAATGCGCGTACAGGCTGGGGCCGAGGTAGACCGCTCGCTCGAGCACCTTCACGACGCGGCCGTCTCCCGGGCCTGCGCCGGCGGCGTCGCCCGGCGGGCGCCGATGTCGTAGGCCGCGCCCTCGGTCAGGATGTGCAGCCGGACGTCGAGCACGCAGACCGCGTCGTCCTGCCGGGCCGAGTCCATGGACGAGAACGCGAGCTCCGAGGGGTCGACGATCGTGATCGCGCCGCTGCCGTGGACGACCAGCCGGTCGTGCGGGTCGATGAAGGCCGCCGTGTCCTCGTCGAGCCCGATCCCGATGGGCCGCGGGTTGTAGGCCAGCGCCGTCAGCAGCCGTCCCAGGCGGTCGCGCTGCCGGAAGTGCTGGTCGATGATCGCCGTGTGGGTCAGGCCGAGCCCCGGCGCCAGCGTCACCATGTGGGCGCGGGGGGTCGAGCCCTCCTCGCCGAAGGCGATCATGTGCTCGGAGAGAAACGCCGCGCCGGCCGAGGTGCCGGCGACGTGCAGGCCGTCCTCGGCGTTGCGCCGCCGGAGCATGTCGGCCACCTGCGTGCCGCCGATCGTCGTCGACAGCTTGAGCTGGTTGCCGCCCGTCAGGAACACGCCGTCGGCGCGCTCGAGCCGGCGCAGGAACCGCCGATCGCCGCAGTCACGGCGATCGTAGATGGGCAGCGAGCGCGCCGCCCCGGCCCCGAGGCCGCGAAAGACGCGCTCGTAGCCGTTCCCCGTCCGGCGCTCGCTCGACGCCGTGGGGATGATCGCGATCCGCGCCTCGGGCCCGCCGCACACCGCGACGAACCGCTCGAGGATCGCCGGATCGCGCAGCCGCTCCTCGGCGCCGCCGATCGGAATGATGTAGCCACGACCCATCCTCGAGCCCCTCTCCTTGCCCCCAACCACCGCGCCGCACCGCCCGCCAGATTTCCATTCTAGCCTGCACGAATCGTGACGCCGCGAGCCGCTGGTCAAGAGTCTTCCGGCCGCCGTCTCAACGGCCCCCTGCGCCTGGGCGCGGATCGGCGAAGCGGGGGTCGGCAACGAAGCCGGCGTGCAGCGCGTCGCTGCTCTTCGCCCCCGCCGCGCCGAGCGCCAGTTCCCGGCGGCGCTCTCCGGTAGACTCGGCCACAGTCCCTTCGTCGAGAGCCCGATGCGCGCGCCCCACCTCGTAGCTCCGTGTCTCGTCGCCTGCTGTCTGGCGGCGTGCGGGCCGCGGGCCGGCTCGGGACCGGAGGCGCTCGCCGCGCCGGTCGTGCACCTGACCGAGCATCTGGCGCGGGCGACCGCCGTGAGCGGCGGCGCGCCGATGGCGGCGCGCCAGCAGCGCCGCTGGAGCTTCCACGAGCCGCAGCCCGCCTGGCGGCCGCTGTCGGCCGACCGGGTCCCGTGGCTGGCCGAGGTCCGCGCCGAGCCGGTGGACCGCGGCCTCCGGCTGGACCTCTCCCCGCCGCCGGCGCAGCGCACGATGCTGCTGATCGGCGGGCTCGAGATCGCCTTCGAGGAAGGGCTGCGGCTCGCCGACTGGGACGCGCTGCTCGTGCGCGCCCGGTCGCGCCACGAGTTCGCCGGGATCACGGCCGCGCACAACCTCGAGGCCGAGGGCGCCCTGCCGACGGATCTCTTCTTCTTCTTCTCGACCGACGAAGCGCCGCCGGTGTTCAGCGACGGCTCCGAGCAGACTTACGCCATCCCGCTGCGGCCCAGCGAGAGCGAGGACCCGGAGGCCGTGCTCTCGAGCCTCGGCGTGGTGCTCGCCACCGTGAATCCAGGCGCGATCGAGATCCTGTCGATCGAGCTCGTGCCGCGGGGCGCGGCGTTTCTCGACGACCTCGGAAGCCGCCACGTCGCCCGCGGGGGCGAGTCGCGCGAGACGCTCTTCGTCCACGCGCCGGCGTCCGTCTCCTACCCGCTGCGGGTGCCGGCCGCGGGCCGGCTCGACGTCGGGCTGGCCGTCGAGCCCGGGCAGGCCGTTACCTACCAGGTGACGGTCGCGACCGCCGGCGGCGCGCCCGAGACGGTCTTCGAGGAGCGGCTCGACGAAGCGGCCTCCTGGAACCAGCGCTCGATCGACCTGGCGGCGTTCGCCGGCCGCGACGTGGAGCTGACGCTCGGCGCCGTGAGCCGCGAGCCCGGGGCCGTCGGGCTGTGGGGTGCCCCGGTCGTCTCCGGCGGCGGCGCCGGCGAGCGCCCCAACGTCGTCTTCTACGTCATCGACGGCGGCGGCGCCGACCAGATGAGCCTCTACGGCTACGACCGCCCGACGACGCCGCTGCTCGAGGAGCTGGGCCGGCGGGGCGCGAATTTCGAGCGCGCCTTCTCCAACGCCACGTGGACGCAGCCCTCGACCGTCTCCTTCATGACCTCGCTCCACCACAGCGTCCTCGGCGGGCTGCGCCGCGGCATCCACTCGACCCCCATCCCCGTGGCAGCCACGCCGATGGCCGAGCACATGCGCCGCGGCGGCTACCAGACGGCCTCCTTCTCGGCGAACCCGAACTCGGGCCGGATCATCGGCCTGGAGCGCGGCGTCGACGTCCTGCGCGACAGCGTCGCCGCGGACCACTCCTCCTCGTCGGTCGAGCTGCACGACCGCTTCCGAGACTGGCGGCGGAGCTATCCCGGAGCGCCGTTCTGGGTCCACTTCCAGACGACGGACGTCCACGAGCCCAACCATCCGCCGCCGCCGTTCGCGGGCCGCTTCGCGACGGCCGCCGCGGGCGAGCAGCTGGTGGCATGGGACCGGCAGGTGTTCAACGCCGCCGGAACGCTCTTCGGCCGCACGAGCATCATGAACTTCTACGACGTCGCCCTGGAGCGCACCGGGATCCCCCGGCAGGAGTACTTCGGCGCCCGCCGCGACCTCTACGACGAGACGATGACCCACCAGGACCATCAGCTGGCGCGGCTCGTCGAGCAGCTCGAGGCGGCCGGCGAATGGGAGAACACGCTGCTCGTCATCGGGTCCGACCACGGCCACCCGGCGGGGTCCTTCGCCCGCTGGGGGCGCGGCCTCTTCGACCCCCAGCCCGAGCCCTGGCAGGGGGCGCTCTTCGACGCCTATTCCTCGCGGGTGCCGCTCGTCTTCATCTGGCCGGGGCACATCGCCCCCGGCCAGCGCTTCGACCAGGCCGTGTCGATGATCGACGTGCTGCCCACGATCCTCGACCTCGTGGGGCTGCCCCCGCCCGAGACGCTGCAGGGGCGGTCGCTCGCGCCGCTGCTCACCACCGGTACCCAGGAGGAGAGGCCGGTGATCTTCGACGAGTTCCGGATCGACGAGGCGACCGGCGAGCGGATCGGCAACCTCGAGATCGTCGACGGCCGCTGGGGCGCGTCGCTCGAGATCGGCCCCCAGCCCGCGGGGTCGGAGCCCGATCGCGGCCGCCACGCCGTGCCGGCGGGCGGTCGCTGGGGCTCCGTCCACCCCTATTTCGAGGGCGCTCCGCGGCTGCTTCTCTACGATCTCGCGGCCGACCCCTTCGCGCGGCGCGCCGTCAACGACGAGCACCCCGACCTCGTCGCGAAGTACCGCGCGGCCCTTCTCGAGCAGTGGGCGGCGCACCAGGCTCTGGCCTCGCGGTTCACCGAAGCGAACGAGGTGGCGCTCACCCCCGAGCAGCTCCGGCAGCTCCGCGCGCTGGGCTACATCCAATAGCGGCGGCCGTCCCGCGTCGCGCCCGGGAGAGCGCCGGAGCCCGCCGGTCGATCCTCGAGAGCCCGCCGAAGCCGGACGGCGAGGTCCTTTCTGCTACTCTGTGCGGCCCGATCGAACTGCGAAACGAGACGCCGCCCGCCGGGGCGGCCCGGCCGGAGGAGCCCCCCATGAAGACCCCGAGAACGCTGGCGCTGTGTCTGCTGGCCGCCGCGATGACGCCGCTGGCGGCCACCGCGAAGAAGGCGACCGAGCCCGAGGCGAAGGACGAGGACCTGCGGCTCGCAGCCGCCACCTTCGCCGGGCTCGAGCTGCGCAACATCGGGCCGGCCATGATGTCGGGCCGCATCGCCGACCTCGCCGTCCATCCCGAGGACGCGTCCACGTGGTACGTGGCCGTCGGCAGCGGCAACGTCTGGAAGACGACCAACGCGGGCACCACCTGGACCCCGATCTTCGACGACCAGGGGTCGTACTCGATCGGCTGCATCACCCTCGACCCGGGGGACCCCGACGTCGTCTGGGTGGGCACCGGCGAGAACGTCGGCGGCCGCCACGTCGGCTTCGGCGACGGCGTCTACAAGTCGACCGACGGCGGCGGCAGCTGGACGAACATGGGCCTTGCCGCCTCCGAGCACATCGGCACGATCGTCGTCGACCCCAGGGACTCGGACACGGTCTTCGTCGCGGCGCAGGGCCCGCTGTGGGCGGCCGGCGGCGAGCGCGGGCTCTACAAGACGACCGACGGCGGCGCCACCTGGGAGCGCGTCCTCGGCGGCGGCGAGTACACCGGCGTCAACGAGGTGATCCAGCACCCCGGGGATCCGGACACCCTGATCGCGGCGACCCACCAGCGCCACCGCACGGTCGCGGCCCTCATCGACGGCGGCCCCGAGTCGGGAATCCACAAGTCGACCGACGGCGGCGCGACCTGGCGCGAGCTCGAGCGGGGCCTGCCGGAGGAGGACATGGGCAAGATCGGGCTCGCCTACTCGCCGCAGAACCCGGACGTCGTCTACGCGACGATCGAGCTCGCCCACGGCGCGGGGGGCTTCTACCGCTCCACCGACGGCGGCGAGAGCTGGGAGAAGCGCAGCGACTTCGTCTCCGGCGGCACGGGCCCGCACTACTACCAGGAGCTCATCGCGAGCCCGCACGCCTTCGACCGCGTCTACCAGATGAACAACCGGCAGAGCGTCACCGAGGACGGCGGCAAGACCTTTTTCGACCTGCCCCAGGAGCACAAGCACGGCGACAACCACGCGCTGGCCTTCAGCGCCGCGGATCCGGAGTACCTCCTCGCCGGCACCGACGGCGGGATCTACGAGAGCTGGGATCTCGGCCAGACCTGGAAGTTCGTCGCCAACCTGCCCCTGACCCAGTTCTACAAGGTGGCCGTCGACTACGACGAGCCCTTCTACCACGTCGTCGGCGGCACCCAGGACAACAGCACCCAGTACGGCCCCTCGCGCACCGACAACGACACGGGAATCCGCAATTCGGACTGGGAGATCACCGTCTTCGCCGACGGCCACCAGCCGGCGATCGATCCCACCGACCCCGACATCGTCTACTCCGAGTGGCAGGAGGGCAACCTCGTCCGCTGGGACCGCCGGACCGGCGAGATCGTCTACATCCAGCCGCAGCCGGAGAAGGGCGAGGAGCAGGAGCGCTTCAACTGGGACTCGCCGATCCTCGTGAGCCCGCACGATCCGCGGACGATCTTCTTCGCCAGCCAGCGGGTCTGGAAGAGCGACGACCGGGGCGACAGCTGGACGCCGATCTCGGGCGACCTGACCCACGGCCGCGACCGGCTCGAGCTGCCGCTCATGGACCGGGTCTGGAGCTTCGACGCGATCTGGGACCTCTCCGCGATGTCCAAGTACGGCACCATCACCTCGCTGGCCCAGTCGCCGCTCGACGCCGCCCTGATCTATGCCGGCACCGACGACGGCCTCATCCGGGCGACGGACGACGGCGGCGCCACCTGGCGCACGGTGGCGGACCTGCCCGGCGTCCAGGAGGGGTTCTTCGTCAACGATCTCAAGGCCGACCTCCACGACGCGGACACGGTCTACGCCGCCGTCGACAACCACAAGGTCGGCGACTTCGAGCCGTACCTGCTCAAGAGCACCGACCGCGGCGCCACCTGGAGCTCGATCCGCGGCGACCTGCCCGACCGCCACCTCGTGTGGCGGGTGGTCCAGGATCACGAGAAGCCGGAGCTGCTCTTCGCCGGCACGGAGTTCGGGGTCTTCTTCACGGTCGACGGCGGCGCCCGGTGGATCGAGCTGACGGGCGGCGTCCCCACCATCCCGTTCCGCGACCTCGCGATCCAGCGCCGCGAGAACGATCTCGTCGGCGCCACCTTCGGGCGCAGCTTCTTCGTGCTCGACGACTACACGCCGCTGCGAACCGTCAGCGAGGAGCTCCTGGAGCGCGAGGCGGCGCTCTTCCCGGTCCGCACCGCCAAGTGGTACGTCCCCCGGCGCCCCTTCGGCCGCGGCGAGAAGGGCAGCCAGGGCGACGCGTTCTTCAACGCCCCCAATCCGCCCTTCGGCGCCGTCTTCACCTACTATCTCCGCGACTCCGCCAAGACCGAAAAGCAGCAGCGCCAGGAGCGCGAGAAGGAGATCGCGGCCGAGGGCGGCGACACCCCCTACCCCGGCTGGGAGGCCCTGCGCGAGGAGGAGCTCGAGGAGGAGCCCGCCGTCGTGCTGACGGTCCGCGACGCCGCCGGCGAGGTGGTGCGGCGGGTCACCGGGCCGGCCGCGGCGGGCTTCCACCGCGTGGCGTGGGACCTGCGCTATCCGAGCCCGGCGCCCGAAGGCGAGGAGGGGGGCTTCTTCCGCCGCGAGGGCGGCTACCTGGCCCCTCCCGGCAGCTACTCCGTCGCTCTCGCCCTGCGCAGCGGCGGCGCCGAGACGCCGCTTTCCGCGAGCGAGACGTTCGAGGTCGTGCCGCTGCGCAGCCGCGGGCTGGCCGGCGCCGCGCCGGCCGAGATGGCGGCGTTCCTGCGCGAGCTGGAGGCGGCGGAGCGCCGCGCCGGCGGCACCCGCGGCGTCATGGAGGAGCTCGCCGCGCGCCTCGAGTCGATGCGCGCCGCCCTCACGCGCTCGCGGGCCGCCGACGCGAGCCTCGACGAGCGGGCCGCCGCCCTGCTGGGCCGGGTGCGGGAGCTGCACGAGACCTTCGACGGCAACGAGCGCCGCGCCGATTTCGGCGACCCGGGACCGGCCACCATCGCCGGCCGCCTCGGCTCGGTCGGCCTCGGCAACATGTTCTCGACCTACGGGCCGACGCCCATGCAGCGGCGCCAGCTGGCGATCGCCAGCGAGGAGCTCGCGGAGCTCGCGGCCGCGGTCGACGAGATCGCCGCCGTGGAGCTGCCGGCCCTCGAGGCCGACCTCGACGCCGCCGGCGTGCCCTGGAGCCCGGGGCGGGGGGTGCCGAAGCCCTGACCGGCAGCGCTCAGAAGGGCTCGGTCGTGGCGAGCAGATAGGCGAGAAGAGCGAGCGGCGAGACGGCCGGCACTCCCGCCCCGAAGAGCTGGAGCACCAGGTGCTGGTCGCCGATGCTCCCGGCGCCGGCCGAGAGCTGGATGGCGGCGACCGCCAGGACCACGAGGACGGGCTCGAGCCAGGGGGGAAGGAGCGCGGACTCCGGCGGGCGGCGCCTGAGCCCGGCCCAGCGGTCGGCGGCCACCGCCAGGGCCAGCACCTCGAGGGGCAGCAGCACGACGAGGGTGTGGCTCCACACGAGCGGGGTCACGACGATGCTCGCCGTGATCGCGAAGCAGGCGAGCCGGGCGCGGCCGAAACGGCGGCCCGCGACGAGCGCCAGGGCGGCGAGCGCCAGCGGCGCCGAGATCCACAGCGCGTCGATCTCGAAGCCGAAGAGCTTCGGGAAGCGGTGCAGCGAGATCGAGGCGGCGACGCGCTCGGTCGCGGTGAGCGCCAGGAGCGCGTCGAGGTGGGGAAACGGCAGGACGAGCCCGGCGGCGACCAGCGCGGCCGCGGCGGCGGCCACCACCCGCTGCCGCGCGTGTCCCTCGCGGCGCGCGCACGGCAGGCAGGCGACCGCCATCGGCGCCACCGGTTTGAGCGCGACGCTCGCCCCCAGCAGGAGCCCGGCGGCGAGCGGGCGCCGCGGCACGAGGAGCAGCCCGGCGATCACCATCCCGGCCACGGCCAGCGAGAAGTTGTTGAACTCGACGGAGTAGCGCACCTGGGGAGCGAGCAGGATGAAGGCCACCCCGGCCGCCAGCCGCCGCCCGGCGCCCCACGGCAGCCAGGCCGAGGAGCACCAGATGGCGACCGCCAGGCCGAGCAGGTTGGCCCCCGCGAGCAGCCCGTCCGTGGCCTGCCGGCCCAGGTGCGCCACCGACCAGGCGCCGGCGTAGGCGAAGACGGACGGATAGAGGTAGTCGGGCTCCAGGAAGGGCGACTCGCCGGCGGCCACGAGGTCGAAGGCGTTGAAGTACGCAACCTCGTCGCCCAGCGGCACCTCGTTCTCCGTCACCATCGGCCACCAGCGCACGAGCGGCACGAGCATCAGCACGAGGAGGCAGCCCGCGTGCACCCGCAACGGCAGGCCGGCCCAGCCGGCGAATGCCGCGGCGAAGGCCCGCGCCCGCGCGGCGGCCGGCGTGGCGGGCGCGGGATCGGGGACGGCTGGCGCTGGAGCTTCCACGGTGGCGGCCGGCCCCGGCCGCCGCAGCCCGCCGGCGACCCGGCCCCGAATCAAGAGCTCGACTGCTCGCCGGAAGCCGGCGTGGCGCACATTACCGCAACCGCGGCCCGCGGCCGCGCGCCGGTGCCGCCTCCGCGCCGCCCCTAGATCGCGCCGTCCGCCTGGCGCTCCAGGCTCTCGAAGCTACGCTCGAGGGTCTCGTCGAGCGCCTCGAAGCTGCGCTCCATCTCGCGGCTCATCGCTTCGAGGGAGCGCTCGATCTCGGCGCTTAGCCGCTCCCAGTCGATCTCCTCGAGGGCGCGCGCCGACTCCTCCATGGCGACGTCCATCTCGTCCCAGTCGACGTCGGAGAACGCCTCGGCCATCCGGGCGCCGAGCTCGGCGCCGAAGCGGGCCCAGTGCTCGCCCCACTCCTCGCCGAAGGCGCCCCACCGCTCGCCCATCTCCTCGCCGAAGGCGCCCCACTGCTCCCCCATCTCCTCGCCGAACGAGCCCCAGTGCTCCCCGAGCTCCTCGCCCCAGGCGCCCCAGCACTCGCCCCACTCGTCCCAGCTCTCGGACTGCGAACAGTCGGGCGCCGGCGGCGCCTGGCGCTCTCTTTCGACCTCCCGCCCGCCGACCCGGCCGGCGACGGCGGCGAGCGCGACGGCCGCCAGCACGAGCGCCGGAATCTTCCTTCTCTGCATTCGCGGATCCTCCATGCCTTATCTTCTCTACGCTCGCGGGCCGCGTAAGTTCCAGCCCTAGAACCGATCGGTCGTGGCGAGCAGGTAGGCGAGAAGCGCCAGCGGCGCGAGGGCGGGCACGCCGCCGCCCACGAGCTCGAGAAGGAAGCCCTGGCCGTGGATCGTGCCGGCGCCGACCGAGAACTGGAGGCTGGCGACCGCCAGGAGCACGAGGACGGGCTCGACCCAGGACCCGACCCGCCGGCCCGCCGGCAGCGCGGCGCTCGCCGCCGTCCAGCGCCTGGCCGCCACGGTCACGGCGAGCACCTCGAGCGGCAGCAGGAGCACCAGGGTGTGGCTGCGAACGAGCGGGGTGGCGGCGACCGTCGCGGCGGTGGCGAGGCAGAGGAAGCGCCCGCGGCCCAGCGGCCCGCGCAGCACGAGGACGGCGACGGCGGCGACGGCCACCAGCACGGAGACCCAGATGAGATTGACGCCGAGGCCGAAGAGACCGGGGAGCCGGTGCAGCGAGACCGTGTCGAGAACGGCCCGGCCGCCGACGCGGCCCAGCAGCTCCGCGGAGTGCGGCAGCAGCAGGACGAGCGCCGCCGCGACGGCGATGCCGACCCCGGCGGCCACCACGTTGCGGCGCCCGCCGAGCTCCCCGCGGGCGAACAGGAGGCAGCCCAGCGCGGCCGGCGCCACCGGCTTGAGCGCCACGCTGCCGCCCAGGAGCAGGCCCGCCGCCAGCGGTCGCCGCGGCACCAGCAGGAGGCCCGCGACGATCATCCCCGCGACCGCCAGGGAGACGTTGTTCGACCCCACCGAGTAGCGCGCCTGCGGCGCCAGCAGGATGAACGCCGTCCCGCCGAGCAGGCGCTGCGCGGCGCTCCACGGCAGCCAGGCCGCCGCGCACCACAGCGTGAGCGCGAGGCCCAGGAGATTCGCGGCCTGCAGCAGGTTGTCCGTCCGGGCGCGGCCGAGGTGCTCCACGGACCAGGCCCCGGCGTAGGCGAACGCCGCGGGATAGAGATAGCCCGGCTCGTCGAAGGGCGACCGGCCGGCGGCGACCCGCTCGAACGCCGCGAAGTACTGCATCTCGTCGGCGATCGCCACCTCCGTCTCCGACACGGTGGGCCACCACCGCACCGCCGGCACGAGCGCCAGCAGAATCACGCAGCCCGCGTGCACGGCCGCCGGCCAGCCGGCCCAGCGCCCAAAGCCCGCGGCCAGCGCCGCCGCCTGCGACGAGCCCGCCTGCGACGAGACAGACGAGGGCGAGGGGCCGCGGAGCTTCGAGCCTTCCACCGTCGACAACGCGCGCGCTCTCCTTTCGATCCCCGAAGCCTAGCCGATCCGCGGCCGCCGGCGCGCGGCCCCGGCGGTAGCTCCGCCCGCAATGCTCGGTCCGGCACCGAGAGCCGCCTTTCCTGGCAGATGCTTCGCGACGGCGATACTCTGCGCTTGGGCTCGCGGCAGCCCACCCCATCGCTTCGCGGAGCGCGCCGGGCCGCCGGTTCTCGTCGGCGGCCGCCGGCCTTGCCACCGCCGTGCCGACTCGTGATCAGGACTGCGTCCGCTTCCTCCGGTGGGCGCTGCCGCGCCTGGGCTATCGCTGGCCCGGGTACCGCAAGGTCCGGCGGCAGGTCTGCCGCCGCGTTCGCCGGCGCCTCGAGGCACTCGGCCTGGCGGATCTCGACGCCTACGCGCGACTCCTCGCGAAGGACCCGGACGAGTGGCCGCGTCTCGACGAATGCTGCCGCGTCACCATCTCTCGCTTCTACCGCGACCGCCGGCTCTGGGAGGTGCTGGGACGCGACGTCCTGCCCGCGCTCTACGCGCAGGCGGCCGCGAGCGATCCGCCCCGGATTCGCGTGTGGAGCGCCGGCTGCGGCGCCGGCGAAGAGCCCTACACGATGGCGCTGCTGCTCCGCCTCGGCCCGAAGCCGTTGCCGGCCGGCGTCGACTCGGAGATCGTCGGCACCGATCTCGACCGCCATCAGCTCGAGCGCGCGCGCCGCGCCGCGTACCCGGAGTCGAGCCTCCGGGATCTCCCCGCCGCCTGGCGACGGCGGGCCTTCGCCGCGGACGCCGGCGGGGCCCAGCGCCTGCTCGAGCCGCACGCCGAAGCCACCCGCTTCCTGCTCCAGGACCTGCGCGGCGAGGCCCCCGCCGGACCCTTCGACCTCGTCCTCTGCCGCAACCTGGCCTTCACCTACTTCGACTCCGATACCCAGGCGCGCTGCCTTGCGAGGCTCCTCGCCAACCTCGGCCCCTCCGGCTGGCTGGCCATCGGATGCCACGAGACCCTTCCCGCGGGTGGCCCCACCCTCCTCCGCCACCCGAGCGGGCTCCCCCTGTTTGCCCGACCCCTCGAAGGCCCGTTCTTGGCCCGGATCCAGGGGGAGGCGAAGGTCTCGGGGGTGAGGATCGGCAGGAAGTAGCTCGCGCCGGCGATTGCAGGCGCGTCATGGCCAGCTGGAACTGCGGGAGCGGCAGCCGGTCTACTCCCCCGGCACCGGGAACCCTCGATCGCGCATCAGCGCCTCCATCCTGGCGTCGCGGCCGCGGAAGGCGCGGTAGGCGTCGGCGGGGTCGACGGAGTTGCGGGGGGCGAAGAGGTGGTCGACGAGCTTGCCTGCCAGCGCCTCGTCGTAGTAGCCGCCCGGCGCCTCCTCGAAGGCTTCCGCGGCGTCGGCGGTGAGGACGTCGGCCCACATGTAGCCGTAGTAGCCGGCCGAGTAGCCCTCGCCCGAGAAGATGTGCCCGAAGTGCGGGCTGCGGTGGCGCATGGGGATCTCGTCGGGCATGCCGAGCTCGGCGAGCGTCGCGCGCTCGAAGGCCGCGACGTCGAGGCCCGCCGGGTCGATCGTGTGGTAGCGCATGTCCATGAGGGCGGAGGCCAGGTACTCGGTCGTCGCGAAGCCCTGGTTGAACTTCGAGGCCTTCTTGATCTTGGCGACGAGCTCCGCCGGGATCGGCTCGCCCGTCTCGTGGTGGACGAGGTAGCCGTTGATGACCTCGTCCGTCAGGAGCCAGCGCTCGAGCAGCTGGGACTGGAACTCCGTGTAGTCCCGGACGCCGCCGTTCAAGGTCGGATAGGCGACGTTCGAGGACAGGGAGTGCAGCGCGTGGCCGAACTCGTGGAAGAGGGTCGTCGCGTCGTCCCAGGAGATCAGCACCGGCTCGCCGGGGGCGCCCTCGATGAAGTTCGAGTTGTTGGCGGACAGCACGGTCTTCTCGCCGTCGAAGGTCTCGTGGGTGCGGTAGCTCGTGGCCCAGGCGCCCGAGCCCTTGCCGGGGCGGGCGTAGGGATCGAGATACCACAGGCCCACGTGCTCGCCGGTCGAGCCGCGGGTGACCTCCCAGACCTTGACGTCCTCGTGGAAGACCGGCACCGTCCCCGCCGCGAGCGGCGTGAACTCGAAGTCGAAGAGCCGGCCGGCGACGAAGAACATCGCCTCGCGCAGCTTGTCGAGCTGGAGGTACTGCTTGACCTCGTTGGAGTCGAGGTCGTAGCGGGCCTGCCGGACCTTTTCGGCGTAGTAGCGGTAGTCCCAGGGCGCGATCGCGATGCCCGCCCCCTCGGCGTCGGCGATGGCCTGCATGTCGGCCACCTCCTCCGCCACGCGGGCGAGCGCCGCCGGCCACACGGTCTCCATCAGCTCGAGCGCCCGCTCGGGGGTCTTGGCCATGCGGTTCTCGAGCCGCCACCGGGCGTAGTTGTCGTAGCCCAGCAGGGCGACCCGCTCGTCCCGCAGCGCGAGGATCTCGGCGATGAGCGCCTTGTTGTCGTGCTCGTCGCCGTTGTCGCCGCGCGAGTAGTAGGTGCGCCAGACCTTCTCGCGCAGGTCGCGCTCGGTGGAGAACGTGAGGAACGGGTCCATCGACGAGCGGGTGTTGGTGATCGCGTACTCCCCGTCGCGCCCGCGCTCCGCGGCGGCCGCGGCGGCGGCCTGCACGAAGGAGTCCGGCAGGCCGCCCAGCTGGTCGCCCGAGAGGTAGGTGACGTAGCCCTCCTCGTCGGCGAGGACGTTGTTGCCGAACCGGGTGTAGAGCTCGGCAAGGCGCTGATCGATGGCCGCGTAGCGCTCCTTGGCCTCGCCCTCGAGGGTGGCGCCGTCGCGCGCGAAGCCGTCGTAGACGAGCCACACGAGGCGCTGCTCGGCGGCGCCGAGCGACTTCGCCTCGTCGCCCTCGTAGACGGCCTTGATGCGCGCGAAGAGGGCCGCGTTCTGGACGATCTCCGACTGGAACTCGGCGAGCTTCGGCGCCATCCTCTGCTGGATCTCGCGAAACTCCGGCGTCGACAGGTTGCCGCTCCAGATCCCCCAGTAGGTGAACGCCCGCCCCAGCGGGCGCCCGCTGCGCTCCAGCGCCAGGATGGTGTTCTCGAAGGTCGGGGGCTCGGGGCTCGCGGCGATGGCGTCGATCTCCGCGAGATTCGCCGCCATCCCGGCCTCGAGCGCCGGCTCGAGGGTGGCGAGGTCCATCCGGTCGAAGGCCGGAACGCCGCCGTAGGGGCCTTCCCACTCGGCGAGCAGGACGTTGCCCTCGGCCGCGGCGGCGGCCGGAGTCTGCATCGGGGTTTGCATCGGGCTGCGCATCGACTGTGGCGCGCACGCGGCGCAGATGAAGATCAAGGCCATGACGGCTGACTCCTCGAGCTCGGTTCGCATGTTCATCGCTCCCTCTTTCGTCCTGAGCAGGGTCGTCCTGAGACTGGGGGTCACCCCGAGACTGGGGCCGTCCCGAGATTGGGGCCGTCCCGAGATCGGGGCCGTCCCGAGGCGACAGGCTACCAGCCTGCGAGCCGTCGCGGCCATCGGGTCGTGGGCTGACGGCGTGCCGGCCCCCGACCGGCGATCGGTTGCGGCACCCGTGCCGCGCCGCGGCGGCCCGCCCCTTGCCGGAGGCGGCGCTTCCACCCCTCCGGGTAGCGCGCCCGGCGCTCGTTCTCTCTAACATCCCGCTTGGAGCCGCTCTCCCGGCTCCGAGACGCGCAACCCGAGAAAGGACGGCGAGTGATGAAGAGACACGCGTTGTGGCTCGGCGCGGCCGTCGTCGCCGGTCTGGTGCTGATCCTCGCATCGACCGGCTCGACCCGCGCCACCGAGGGGCTGGACGGCAAGGAGCTGTTCCTGGCGGAAGGGTGCGACACCTGCCACTCCGTGGCCGCCGCCGAGATCGAGGCGAAGACGACGTCGGAGAAGATGCTCGGACCCGACGTCAGCGGCTACGAGACCGACGACCTGAAAGCGCTCGCGGCGTACCTGCGCAAGGAGGCCGAGCTCGACGGCGAGACCCACAACAAGGGATTCAAGGGTAGCGACGAGGAGCTCCAGGCGCTCATCGACTGGCTGGGAAGCCTCGAGCCGCCCGCCAAGTGAAGTGTCGTCGTTGCCGGATGAGCCCGAGCGAGCGCGCGAGCCAGGAATGCCGACCCTCCGCCTGACGATTCGGGTGGCGGGCCTGGCCGCGCTCGCGGCCCTGGCGCTGCTGCCGCTCCCGGCCGGAGCCGTCGAGGACGAGGACTGCCTGGCCTGCCACGCGGATCTCGAGGACGCCGCCGGCGAGCGGATCGCGGCGGACCTCGACCAGCTCTCCGAGTCCATGCACGGCGAGATGGGGCTGGCCTGCGTCGACTGCCACGCCGACGTCGCCGATTTCGACGGCGAGCACCCGGAGAAGCTGGCGCCCGCGGCCTGCGGCGACTGCCACGACGACGTCCTGGGCGCGGTCTCCGAGAGCGCTCACATGGGGCAGTCCTGCGGCGACTGCCACGGCGGCCACGAGATTCGCGCGGCCGCGGACGAGGCGGCGCCCACCAGCCTCTTCCGGACGCCGGCGCTGTGCGCGTCGTGCCACGAGGCGCTGGGCGAGCAGGCGAGCCAGTACCTCGACGGCATCCACGGCCGCGCCCTCGTCAAGAGCGGCCTCAAGTTCGCGCCGAGCTGCGTGACCTGCCACGGCGCCCACGAGATCCTCCCGGCCGGCGATCCCCGCGGCCGCGTCTACCGCACCAAGGTTGCCGCCATGTGCGGCTCGTGCCACGAGGGGCTGATCTCGACCTACTCCGGCAGCGTCCACGCCCAGCTCGATGCCGCGACGGGGGAAGCGCGCGCGGTGTGCTCGGACTGCCACCCGACCCACGCCGTCGGCTCGCGCAACCTGCCGGCCTGGCGCCAGGCCGTCGTCGCCGAGTGCGGCGAGTGCCATGGCGCCATGCTCGAGAGCTTCAGCGACGGCTTCCACGGCCAGGCGACGCTGCTGGGCTTTGCGCGCGTCGCCAAGTGCAGCGACTGCCACGGCTCGCACGACGTCCTCGCCGTCGACGACCCCGCCTCGCGGGTCGCCGCGGCCAACGTCGTCGCGACCTGCAGCGGCTGCCACGAGGGGGCGACGGCGAATTGGGCCGACTACGATCCCCACGCCGATCTGTCGTCGCCGGCGCGCAATCCCCAGGCGTACTGGGCGCAAGGGGCGATGAAGGTCCTGCTGGCGTCGGTCTTCGGCTTCTTCTTCCTCCACACGGCGCTGTGGCTGCCGCGGTCGCTGGTGGCCATCCGCCGCGGCCGGGACGCCGGTGCGGCGCCCCCGGCCCGGGAGCTCGACGCATGAGCGCCCCCGACGGCTCGCTCAGGATCCAGCGGTTCGACGCCTTCGACCGCACCCTCCACATCGCGCTCATGATCAGCTTCCTGGGGCTCGCCGCGAGCGGCCTGCCGCTGCTCTTCGCCGACCGCTCGTGGGCCCAGCTCATCGCCAGGGCCTTCGGCGGCTACGGCGTGACCGGCACCGTGCACCGGTTCTCGGCCGTCGTGCTGTTCGCGACCTTCTTCCTCCACGTCGGCAGGCTGATGCTGGGAACCAGGCGCAACGGCACCCGCTTCATGCTCTGGGGTCCCGACTCGCTCGTCCCGCAGCCCCGGGATCTCGCCCAGCTCGGGCAGCACGTGCGCTGGTTCCTGGGCCGCGGTCCCTACCCGCGCTTCGACCGCTACGCCTACTGGGAGAAGTTCGACTATTGGGCGGTGTTCTGGGGCATGGCCATCATCGGCTGCTCGGGCCTCGTGATGTGGTTCCCGGGGGTGTTCCTGAGGATCCTGCCCGGCTGGGCGCTCAACGTCGCCCTCGTCGTCCACAGCGAGGAGGCCCTGCTGGCGATGGTCTTCATCTTCACCGTCCACTTCTTCAACAGCCACCTGCGTCCCGGCAAGTTCCCTATGGACCCGGTGATCTTCACCGGCGAGGTGACGGTGGACGAGCTGCGCCACGAGCGGGCGGCGCAGTACGAGCGGCTCGAGCGCACCGGCCGCCTCGCCCCTGCCGACGGCCCGAGCCCCCGCTGGCTCGTGAAGGGCGGGCCGATCATCGGCACCGTGGCCGTCACCGTCGGCTGGATCATCGTCTTCCTGACCCTCTGGGGCTTCCTCCAGGACTGAGCCGGCGGCCGGCGCCGGGTCGCCGGGAGGCCTGCGGAGGGCAGGCCCGGCGAAGGATTCTCCGCGGGCACGCGTCTACTCCCATGCACGTGCAACGGAGAAGCCCCGGCCGCATCCATCGAACCCGCTCAGACGAGGAACAGGAGTAGCGCGAATGAAGACACCCCACAACCCGACCGTTTCAACCCTGGCGATGACCGCCTTGATCCTGGGACTCGCCGGTCCCGCCGCCCAGGCCCGGGACGACGGCGAGATCCCCTTCAGCGTCTCGGAGATCTACTTCGAGCTCAACGACACGGACGGCGACCTCGGCATCCACTCGCTCATCGACGGCGAGCCCTGGAAGTTCCTGTCGATCGAGGGCCCGGACGAGCGACAGAATCTCAACATCCGGGTCAAGTCCAACCTGCGCCGGCAAGGTCTGACCGAGCTCTTCTTCGAGAGCGCCGAGCCACCCTTCGACGAGCTGCCGCCCGAGGAGTTCTTCGGCCGTTTCCCCGAGGGCGTCTACGAGGTCGAGGGCCTGACGCTCGAGGGCGACGAGCTCGAGAGCGAGACGGTCGTCACCCACCTGATGCCGGCGCCGGTCGAGAACTTCACGGTCAACGGCGAGGAGCTGCCGGAGGACTGCGACGAGGACCCCGTGCCCGCCGTCAGCGAGCCCTTCGTGATCGACTGGGATCCCGTCACCCTCTCGCACCCGGAGATCGGCCGCACGGACGAGCCGATCGAGGTCGTGCGTTACGAAGTGATCGCCGAGCGGGAAGAGCCGACGCTCGTGAAGTTCACCATCCTGCTGCCGCCCGACGTCACCGAGGTCGAGCTGCCTGCCGGCCTGGCCAAAGAGGGCGAGGAGTGGAAGGTCGAGGTCCTCACCCGCGAGGAGAGTGGCAACCAGACGGCGACCGAGAGCTGCTTCGAGGTCGGGGACTGACCGGCGCGGCTCCTCCCTGCACTCGCCGGCCCACCCACCCCCGCGCTCCGGCGCGGCGGGTGGGTGGGTCCCGGTCTTTTCTCGCGCCGCCGCCGGAGGGCTCGGCGCGAGATCCCCGATGACGGCGGGCCGGCTTCAGAACTTCACGCGGGTCGTCACGCCGAACGTCCGGGGCTGGTTGGTCAGGAAGCCCACCCGGGCGCGGGTGCCGCGCTCCTGGTCGAGGGCGAGCAGCGCCCGCTCGTCGGTCACGTTGTTGACGAAGAAGGCCACGTCCCACTTCTCGTTGAGCATCCCGATCCGCAGGTTGGCCAGATCGTAGGCCGGCAGCTCGGGGTTGAACGTGAACGTGTCCGCCGTCAGCGGACCGCCGATCGTGTTGGGCTCGAACGACAGGAGGTCGACCGTGCCGAAGCCCGCCGCCTGGTCGCCGATCTGGGTGAACCGCGAGCCGACGTGCTGGTACGTGCCCGAAGCGTAGCCGGCCCAACCGTTGCTCATCTCCCAGCGCCGGGTGGCCGCGGCCGCCATCTGGAGCTCGGGCACCGTGGGCAGGCGCTTGCCGTCCTCGATCCCCGCGACGATGTTCTCGTTGCCCTCTGCGTCGGGCGCCGTGAAGGTCGACTGCAGCTTGGCATCGTTGAGACTCGCCGAGATCGCAAAATCGAAGAGCGGCGTGGGCTGAGCCGCGAGCTCGAGCTCGAGGCCCGTGCTCTGGGCGTCGGGCACGTTGATGATGAGGCGAGACGAGCACGAGCCGGCCGTCACGGTCGCCTGGAGATCGGTGATGTCGGCCCGGTAGGCGGCCACGTTGAACGTGCCGCGACCGCCGAGGATCGTCGACTTGGCGCCCACTTCGTAGTTCCACAGCTCCTCGTCCTGCCAGGCTGGCCGGCCGCTGAAGGTGGCAAGGTCCTCGTCGGTGCACAGCGGCACGTTCAGCGGATCGTTGATGCCGCCGAGCCGGAAGCCCTTGGCGACCTGGGCGTTGAGCCGGGTGTTCTCGGTCGCCTTGTAGCTGGCGATGAGGCGCGGCGCGATGCCGTCGGCCGCGGTGTCGCCCACGGTCGTCCCCGGATCGGCGAAGATGCCGTCGAAGGTCTGCGTGCGGTCCTCGGTGAAGTCGTACCAGCGCAATCCCCCGGTCAGGTCCAACCGATCGTTGACGGAATAGGTCAGCTCTCCGAACACGGCCAGCTGATCGAAGGTGTAGCTCAAGTCGGAGAAGAACAGGATGTCGGTGCCGGCGCCGAAGTTGCCCGCCGTGGGGATGCCGGTGCCCGCCTCGAAGCCGTCGACGAACAGGCTCTGGCCGTAGTCGCGGTCGATCGTGCTGTAGAAGACGCCCGCCACCCACTGCGTGTCGCTGCCGGCGCCCGAGAGGCGCAGCTCCTGGGTCAGCACCTGGGCCGTCGTCGCGTCGTCGAGCGGCCCGTCGATCGTGTAGATGTCCTCCGGCAGGCCGATCGAGCCGCCCGTGATGCTGGCCGTCAAAGCCGTGGCGTCGCGCACGACGAGCACGTCGCGGTCCGTGTAGGAGCTCACCGAGGTCAGGGTGACGTCCCCGAAGTCGTATTCGACGTTGAAGTCGAAGAGCAGGAACTCGTCGGTGAACGGCTCGCCAATCTGGGTAAACAGCTGGCGCTCGCCGAGGTCGACCGGCGGCCGGGTGGTCGTGAACGGGTTGGCCAGGATGTTGTAGGCGTCGATGCGGTTCCAGCCGTCCGCGTTCACCTCCTGGTAGAGCAGCCGCGGGGTCACCGTCAGCCGCTCGTTGGGCTCGAACCGGAAGGCCCAGCGCACCCCGCTGCGGTCGCCGCTGTTGACGTCCTCGCGGACGCTCAGGTCGGGCTGCACGGCGTCCATGAAGCCGCCCATCTCGGAGTGATAGGCCGCGATGCGCATCGCCGCGCGCTCGCCGAGCGGCGTGTTGACCGCCACCTTGGCGCTGCCGCCCATGCCGCCCTCGTCGACGGCGCTCACGGTGAGCTCGCCGAACGACTCCGCGAGCCCGAGCTCGGGCTGGTTGGAGATGTAGCGCACGGTGCCCGACAGCGAGCCCGAGCCGAAGAGCGTCCCCTGGGGGCCGCGCAGCACCTCGACCCGGGACATGTCGAAGAGGTCGAGGTCCGGGGTGAAGAGCGACAGCGAGATGACCGACTCGTCGAGATAGACGCCCACCTGCTCCTTGACCCCCGGCTGGTCGCGCACGATCTGGCCGGCCGAGACGCCGCGGATGGCGACCTGGCTCTGGCCCGGACCGAGGTTCTGCACGCTGAAGCCGCCGACGTTGGCCGAGATGTCCTCCAGCGTCTCGGCGCCGCGGTCGCGCAGCACCTCTTCGGTGGGCGCGACGACGGAGAACGGCACCTCCTGCAGCGACTCCTCGCGCTTGCGGGCGGTGACCGTCACCTCCTCGGAGAAGGGCTCGCGCTCTTCGGCGGCGGCCTCCGCCGCAGCTTCCTCGGCCTCCTGCGCGCCGGCCGGCGGGCTCAGGACGACCATGAGCGGGACGAAGCCGAACAGGATCAGGCTGGTCGGGGTCTTTCTCATCGGGACCTCCGCAAGTTGTGGTTTGCGACATTGTCCCCGACCTCGACGCCGGCGTCAACGCGGCGTTCCCCAGCGCCCCCGGCCGCGGGCTCAGGACGGGCCGCGCACCACCTGGCGGATGTCGTCCATCCGCTCGCGGGCGGCGTCGTAGCCGACCTTCTGGATGGCCGCGAAATGCTTCGTGTCGAAGGTGCCGTAGCGGCTGAGCTCGGCCGGGCACAGCAGCAGGTCGCAGTAGTGGAACTTGCGCTTGGAGGCGTGGTACATGCCGATCTCGAAGGCGCGCTGCGAGACGGCCAGCGAGGAGCTCAGATCGCTCTGGCTCACGGGGCGCAGGGGACTCACGTAGACGCCGAGGATGGTCTGGCAGTGCCCCAGGAGCGGCTCGACGGGAAAGTTGTTGATGATCCCGCCGTCCGAGTACCAATGCCCGTCGATCTCGGTGGGCGCGAACACCAGGGGCGTCGAGGCCGACGCCAGGATCGCGGGGATCAGAGGGCCCGAGGTGAAGATCTCCGGTCGCGCCTCGACGAGATCGGTGGCGGTCAGGAAGACGGGCTTGGCGAGCGACTCGAAGGAGTCCTCGGGGAAGTACTCGCGGAAGTCGGCGGCGGCTTTTTCCGTGTCGAAGATCCCCGGCTTGGCGAGCGCCAGCTTCGAGAGCCGGAACGGACTCTTGTGGACGAAGAACCCGAGCATCTCCGCGGGGGAGTAGCCGGCGGCGTAGAGCGCGGCGACGATGGCGCCGGCGCTCGACCCGGCGAGGACCTGCGGCTCGATGCCCTCCTCGCCCAGCGCCTGGAGAACCCCGACGTGGGCGAGCCCGCGGGCTCCGCCGCCGGAGAGCACCATCCCCAACTCGTAGTGCACGATTCGCCCCCTTTTCCGCCGGCAGGACCTTCGCCAGGACCCCCGGCAGGATCTACAGAGTCCCTCCGCGACCGGTGCCGCGTCAAGCCGCGAGCGCGATCGGTTATGCTCCGGCGACGACGGCCAGCAGCAGTGCATCGAGGTCCTTTCGATTCGAGGTGCGGATTGTCCGACCGGAGCAGGCAGGGACGAGGACTCCTCGGGCGCCTGAAAGGCGCGCTGGGAGAGAGCCCGCCGGCGAGCGCCCCCGAGCGCCGTGCGAGCAAGCGGGTCAAGCTGCCCATTCCCGTGCAGCTCGAGATCGAGGGCGGCGAGCCAATGGAGCGGCGCCTCCGCGACATCAGCCAGCAGGGGCTGTGCATCGAGGCGATCGACGGCGGGCGGCCGGGGCAGACCGTCACCGTGCGCTTCCAGGGCTACCCGGACGTCTGCGACCCGTTCGTCCTCTCGGGAGCGATCGTCCGGATCGGCGACGAGCAGCCGCCGGCGCTCGTGATCAACATCGATCGCCAGCGCACGCCTCCCGAGGCGCTGAACCAGTACCGCGCCCTCGTCCTGCACTACATCCGCCACAAGCCGCTCCTCGACGAGCTCGGACGCGGCTACTTCGAAGGCCACTGCGTGTCGTGCGACTGGATCGGCCGGGTCGGAGCCAGGAAGCCCACCTGCGCGCGCTGCGGCGACACGGTCGTGCCGGTCGGCCTCGAGCGCTAGCAGCGCCGTCGAGCGCGCGCTGCGTTTCGAGATCTCCTACTGGGACGGCGCCGTCGTGGCGGCGGCCGAATCGCTGGGCGCGACCGTGCTCACCACGGCAGACCTGAGTCACGGCCGGCGCTACGGCGCCGTCACGATCGAGAATCCGTTCCCCGGCTGACTCCGCGCCCGCCTTGGCGCGCTACGGGAACGGGACGAAGTCCTCCACGATGTCCACCCAGAACGGCCGCGGCACCAGGAAGTCTCCCGTCCACACGTCGAGCGGCACGCCGTCGGCGTCGCCGAGATAGAAGGTCGGCCGCTGGAGCGCCGTGTGCTCGTCGTCGCCGCTCCGGATGAACGTCTTGTAGCGGTCCGGGTAGAGGTCGTTGAGCGCTCCGTGTTCCGTCAGGAGGAGGTCCCGGTACTCGGCCTGGGTCGCGACGTTGAGAAAGAAACGGTTCGTCTCGTCGGCGTCGGTGCTGTAGAAGGACTCGAGGATCGTCGAGTCGTTGGCGAGGCGCCAGTGGATGATCTCCGTGGACTGGCCCAGGTCGCTGCAATCCGTGCAGCTGGCCGGAAAGAACTGCCCGAACTGCCAGTCGTCGGCGCGCGCCTGGATGGCGCCGACCTCGTCGAGGTTGATCGCCACCGGGCCGGCGTCGTTGAAGACCCTCAGCTTGGTGTTGTTGCCGTACAGGAACCGGGCCAGGAACGGCGCGAACGCGGCGGCGCCGACGCCGCCGGCGCTGGAGCCGGCGAGCAGGATCCGGCTCGGATGCGAGAACTTGGCTTGCGCCAGATCCATGGCGGCCGAGAGGTTGCGCAGACCGCGGTGGAAGCGGAAACCGCCCGGGAAGTCCGGATCGAAGACGACGTTGTCGCCCGTGAAGACCGAGCCGTCGCAGTAGGGCACGTACACGATGGAATAGTCCCCTACCGGATTGGGAAGGACCTCGGTCCCGGTGTCGAAGGAGTCCACCCAGATTCCGGAGTGCGGCCCCGCCAGCGGCGGCGGCAGGACGTCGGCGAAGACGTTGCAGAAATAGAAGCCCTGCCAGCAGGCGCCGCCGCCCTGGAGGAGGATCATCAGCTTGGCGGGATTCTGGCTCTTGGTGAACACCCTGAACGGGGTGCCGGCGATGCACAGCGGGCCGTTGCCGCCGTCGGGGTCGTAGGTGTGCCGGACCCAGCCGTCACCGACGTCCTCCGACAGAGCCGGAGTGAACTGGCCGAGGTACTTGTCGACTCCGGCGTCGGCGAGCTCCTCGCGAGCCTGATTGTTGAGACCCTGCTTCGGACCCGCGCCGACGAACAGAACCGCCGCGACCAGCAGACTGAAGCACCGCAACCTACTCGACCTCATGGCTTCCCCCCCTCTTGGATCGACCGGACGACCGGCGCCCCGTCCACGCCATCGGAGTGCAGGGACGGCGACGCGTCGTGGTCTTCTTGTGCGCGCAGTCTAGCAGGCCGGCTCCCGTTGCCGGCGACACCTCGCTCCGGAGTCCGGAATCGTGCCGCTGGCGATCCGCTGACGCCGCGCCGGCCCCGGCGGCCGGCGGCTCAGGCGGTCTGCGGCGGCTCCGCGAAGGCGATCACCTTGGGCTGCGCCAGGCGCTCGAAGTCGCGGTAGGCCATGCGGATGAGCTCCGCGTGGGTGCCGGCGTTGAAGGCGATCTCCTCGTCTTCCGCCAGGGTGCGGTCGACGAACACCTCCATCCCGTAGAGGTTGCCGAACGGCGGCATGGCCCCCGTCTGGCACTCGGGGAAGAGCCGCTCGAAGTCCTCCTCCCCGGCGAGCGCGGCCTTGGCCGCGCCCGTTGCCTCGCGCAGGCGGTCGAACTCGACCATGAGGGTGGCCGGCAGGACCGCCATGGCCATCCGGCCGTCGAGCTTGACCATCACCGTCTTGGCGATCTCCTTGCCCGTGATGTGGGCCGAGGCCGCGATCTCCTGCGCCGTATACGCCGTCGAGTGCGAGATCGACACGTACTTGACCTTCTCACGCTCCAGGAGCTCCTTGAGCTTGGCTACCGCCATGGGCACCTCCGTTTCGGCCTCACCCTAATCCGCTCGCCGCGCGGGCGCACCGCCCGACCGGGTGGCCCGGCGTCCCGGACCTCCCCCCGCGCGGACCTTCAGGCCAGGTCGGGCTCGCCGCAGTGGCGCAGGATCTCGGCGCGCACGGCGTCGCGCAGCCGGGCCGCGGCCGCCAGGTCGGCGCCGTCGGGGGCGATCGGCGGCCGGATGACGACGTTCACCGCGCCGCGGCGCGGGAACCACTTGTTCCCGCGCAGCAGCGAGCGGGTGCCGCGAATGGCGATCGGCGCCACGGGCGTGCCGGTGCGGGCCGCCAGCAGGAAGCCGCCGAGGCGGAAGGGGCGCAGCCCCGGCGCCCGGTCGAACGTCCCTTCGGGAAACAGCAGGACGGACTGCCCGGCGGCCAGGGTCTCCTGGGCGCGCCGGATGTCCGCGAGGCTCTTGCCGGGATCGAAGCGCTCCACGAAGACGGTGCCGAGCCGCGCGAGGAGGAGCCGCGCGACGAAGCTGCCCCGCAGCTCGCTCTTCGCCATGAAGGCGGCCTCGGGCGGCAGCGTGGCGGTGAGCGCGAACCCGTCGAGGTAGCTCGCGTGGTTGGCGGCGACGACGAACGGTCCGCCGGCGGCCAGGTGCTTCTCGCCGGTGACCCGGATGGGCACCGAGGCCAGGCGCGCGACGCCGCGGGCGGCGCTGCGCGCCGCCCGGCGACGCCGCGCCAGCCTGGGCAGGAGAGCCACGCCGGCGACGACGGGCACCGCCGCCAGCCCGACGACGACCCAGAACCGCCCCGCGTACGCCAGCTCGCGGGCCGCCCCCTTGGCCCGCACCCACTGCGGGCGGGCGCCGGCCCAGGCCAGCCGCGCCACCTGCAGCCAGACCGGGCCGTGGCGGCGCAGGCGCCCCCCCTCGTAGAGGTCGCGGCCCGCGGCCCGCCGGATCTTGCCGCTCGAGGTCTTCGGCACGGTGTGCGGCGGCACCAGCACCACGTCGTCGGCCGGCGTGCCGACGAGATCGACGGCCCGCTCCTGGATCCGCTGGCGCAGCCGCGAGCGGGCCTCCTCGCCGGTCTCGCGGGTCTCCGCCAGGACGATCAGCCGCTCGGTGCCGGTGGCCTCGTCGGCGCTGCCGAACACCGCCACGCAGCCCTTGCGGACCCCCGCGAGGTCGCCCACCGCCTCTTCGAGCTCCTCGGGGTAGATGTTGCGGCCGGCGCGGATGATCAGGTCCTTGGCGCGGCCGGTGACGAACAGCTCGCCGCCCGCCAGGTAGCCGAGGTCCCCCGAGTCGAGCCACTCGCCGTGAAAGAGCCTGGCCGTGGCCGCGGCGTCGCGGTAGTAGCCGCTCGTCGCCGACGGGCCGCGGAACTCGATGCGCCCCTGCTGGCGCTCGCCGGCCTCGGCACCGGTGGCGTCGACGATGCGGATCTCGTGACCGGGCAGGGCGAAGCCGGCGCCGACGAAGCGCAGGGCGTCGGGATCGCCCGCCGCGGCGGGCTCGGCGCGCCCGGCGCGGGCGAGCGCGTCACGCCGCACGGCGTCGACGACGGGGCCGCGGCCGACCGGCGGGAAGGCCAGCGCCAGCGAGCACTCGGCCAGGCCGTAGACCGGCATCATCGAGCCGGGGCGGTAGCCGTAGCGGGCGAAGCGCTCCGTGAAGCGGCGGACGGTCGCCGCGCTCACCGGCTCGGCGCCGTTGAGCGAGCCGCGCCAGGAGGACAGGTCGAGGCCCTCGATCTCCGCGTCCTCGACCTTCTCGAGGCACAGCTCGTAGGCGAAGTTGGGGGCCGCCGACAGCGTCGCGCGGTGGCGATCGACCGCCCACAGCCAGCGCGCCGGGCGGGTCAGGAAGGCGAGCGGCGACATCAGGGCCAGGGGCATGGCGTAGTAGAGGCTCCCCATCCAGGCGCCGATGAGCCCCATGTCGTGGTAGAGCGGCAGCCAGCTCGCCACGACGTCCGCCGACGAGAGCTGTGCCGCCCGGCCGATCGCGCGCAGGTTGGCCAGCAGGTTGGCGTGGGTCAGCACGACCCCCTTCGGAGCCGCCGTGCTGCCGGAGGTGAACTGCAGGAAGGCGACGTCGTGCTCGCCCACCGCGGGCACGGCGGGGCGGGCGCCGGCCACCGCGAGCTCGGTCACGGTCACCGTCCGGCGGAGGGTCGGCACGTGGGCCTTCAGCAGGCGGGCCAGCGGCTGCACCTCGGGGACCGCGATCAGGAAGCGGGCGAGCGCCGTCGACAGGATCCCCGCCTGGCGCCGCAGGTGGTCCTCGATCTGGCTCGACCGCGCCGGCGGGTAGAGGGGCACCGGCACTCCGCCCGCCAGCAGGACGCCGCAGAACGCCGTGAAGTAGTCGCGGCCGGTCGGCAGCATGAGGCCGACCGTCTGCGCCGGCTCGAGACCGAGCTCCTGCAGGCCGGCGGCGACCTCGAGGGCGCTGGACCGCAGGGCCCCGTAGGTGACCTCCTGGCTGCCGCCGTCGCTCCCCAGGAGCGTGATGTGACGCCGCCCGGCGTGGTGGGCGACGTGCCACTCCAGCACCTCGAGGAGGGTGCGCGAGCGCTCGGGAGCGGGCTCGGCGGCGCCGGGGGCCTCCTCCTCGGCGGCCCTCGAGGGGGCCGCCGGGGCCGCGGGACCCGCGGCCCCGAGCACCGCCCGCAGCAGATCGCGCGGCGTCTCCGCGGCCGCCACCACCCCCTCCGGCAGCCCGACGTCGAACGCCTTTTCGAGCCGGCCGACGAGCTCGATCCGCCCCAGGCTGTCGAGCGCCAGATCGCGATCGAGCGAGCTGTCGAGCGTCGGCCGCTGGCCGGCGGCGCCGGGATGAAGCTCCGCGACGACCTCGCCAACGATCGCGAGGAGCTCCTCGCCGCCCACGAGGCGCTTTCCGGGATCCCCGCTCTCCCCCGGCGACACGGTCGGCCGCTCGGTCATCGCACCACCACCATAGCGCGCGCGGCGGCCCGCGGCGAGCGGTCCGCCCGCCCTCTCCTCTCCCGATCTGGATCGGCCCTGACGGGGTGACGCCTCTTGCCAAGCGCGGGCAAGAGGCTCAAGATCAAGGGTTGAGAGACTGCTCCCGTTCCCGTCCGCGGACGGGGCCTCTGGGAGAGCGCGCCGGCGGCGCCGAGGAGGAGAGATGAAGTCTTCCGTGCTCATGGTCTTCGCAGCTTTCCTAGCGGGTGCGACGCTGCTCGCGGCGCCCGGTCTTGCCCAGCTCGGCGAGCGCCCCGGAACGTCCGTCGACACGTCCCTCGGGTTCAAGGACCTCACCGGACTGTCGATCAAGACGCCGCGCACGCGCATCGTCCACACCACCCAGCCGCTGCCGCCGGGCGGCTCGATGTACTTCCAGGTCTACGATCCGTTCCTCGCCTTCAAGATGGGCAAGGACCTGACGCAGCGCGAGTTCCGGCCGCGGGACGGCGTCTTCGCCGCCGGCATCTCCAACTTCAAGGGCCTGCTCAGCGACGGCGAGACGCCCGCGATCATCGGTAACGACCAGGTCTCGTGCGGCGGCTGCCACGCGCTGCCGTATCGCGACGCGGGCGCCGGGACCAATTTCGCCAAGAAGTCCGGTCTGGGCCGCAACGCGACGCACTTCTTCGGCTCCGGCATCCAGGAGATGCTGGCCTGGCAGATCCGCCAGAAGATGATGCAGCAGATCGACACCAATCGGAACAACTTCGTCGACCTCTCCGAGCTCAGCTCCGAGCACGTCTACGTCTCGCCGGCGCCGAGACCGGCCGCCAAGGCGATCGACTTCGGCTCCTCGGGCGACGCCGACGGCGACGGCCAGCCCGATCTCAACAACATCTTCCGGGTCTGGTACGTGGATGCCGGCGGCAGCGTGCTGCCCGGGGCGACGAGCCTCGACGACCCCGGCGTCGGAGGCTACAACTTCATCCTCGAGGTCTTCGGCTGGGGCGAGCAGCGGTTCAATCTCAACACCACGAACCGGGTGTTCGCCTGGGATCCCCTCGTGGCCCACGGCGGGCTCGAGGCCCACGATCCGACGACGGCTTACGATCCCGACAACGACGGCTGGAGCCAGGTGTCCAACGCCGGCTGTCAGCAATCCTGGATCGGCCACGTTCCGCCGGACCCGGGCACCGAGCTCAACTCCGTCGGGCTCTCGCTCGACGATCCCGACGGCGACGGCTCGATCCACGAGATCAGCGAGGGCGACCTCGACCTGATGGAGTGGTACATGATCAACAGCCCGCGCCCGGCCATGGGAGAGCAGACCGCGGCCACCGCCGAAGGCGCCCGCGTCTTCAACGCTCTCGGCTGCGCCGAATGCCACGTCCACACCTGGCTGATCGAAGCGGCCGACCCGGGCAACCCCGACATCCACAAGCGCTACAACGGCGACCTGCGCTTCTTCGACCTCGACGTGCGGTACAACGACGCGACGGCGCGTCTCGAAGGCTCCCTGACGCCTCTCTACACGGTCGACGGCGACGGCCGGCACTTCCCGAACCGGTCCTCGTTCCTCGTCCGGGGCATCGGCACCGACTTCCGGCACCACGAGATGGGGCCGGGCTTCACGGATCAGCAGTACGACGGCGGCCTGGTCACGGCCTTCCGCACCGGCCTCCTATGGGGCAACGGCGCCACCGGCTTCCCCTGGGGCCACGACGGCAAGTCGATGACCCTCGACGACGTCATCCGGCGCCATGGCGGCGAGGCGCAAGCGGCCCGCGACGCCTACGTAGCAGCTCCGGAGGGCCGGCGCGCGGCCCTGATCGCCTACCTGATGTCGCATCTGCTCTATCCGACAGACCAGGTGCCGACCGACGTCGACGGCGACGGCGCGATCTCGGACCACTTCGTGGTCGCCGGCGAGGACACGGGCGTCGAGCGCTTCAACCCGGAGTGGCTCTTCAAGGTGCCCGGCGAGATCGAAGGCCTGGTGGCCAATCCGCAGGGGGTCCTCGTGCGCTCCGACGCCCTGGTCAACGTCGGCGAGGCCTACGGGCTCGACCTGGAGTACCTGCTCGACTCCGACCTCGACGGCTTCGCCGACGTGCAGGACGAGTGCCCGCTCACGACGGGCTACAAGGACGGCTGCTCGAGCTGAGGAACCGCCCTCCGGGAGGGTGACGGAAAGCGTCTCCCGACGCGGTTCTCGTCGTCGCCGGTCCTCCACCCCGATCCCGCGGATCGCATCCTCGTCGCCACCGCGCTCTCCCTCGGAGCCCGGCTGGTCACCCGGGATCGCGGGCTGCGGGCCTATCCCGGAATCGAGACCGTCTGGTAGGAGCTCGGGCTCAGATTCCGAGCGCCTCGGCGGCGGTCGCCACGTCCTGCTCCCGCAGGTAGATCACGTAGCCGTAGCCTCCGCGACCGTCCGCCACGCCGCCCGACGCCGAGACGTTGACGCCGGCCTCGAAGAGCAGCCGGTGGATCTCGGCCAGGGCGCCGAGCTCGTCGTCGCCCTGGATGAGGAGAGCGTGATGGGGCCCGTTGAGCACCAGGCCCTTCTCCGCCGTCACCTGAGCCAGGAGATCGGCGCTCTCCGGGAACAGGACGAGCTGGGTCTGCTCGACCCCCGCGGGGACCGCGTTGAAGGCCAGCAGGTTGACGCCCGCCGCTCCCAGGCGGGAGAGCATCCCGTACGCCTCTCCCGGCTGATCCCGCACCATCGTGTAGAAGTACTCGATCTGACGAATCGTCCGTCTCACGCCGCTCCTCCTCGATCGCGCTGGCGAGCCGCCGGATCACGGCGCAGCCTGCCCGCGTCACCGCCAGCGACCCCCGGCAACCCGATTCTCGCCTCGGAGAGAGTATACGCGTCCTCGCGCGGCGGTCCGAGCGGGCGAGGATGGGGCTGTTAGCATGGGCTCGCGCTTCTTCCTCCTCCTGCGCCGGCCCTCGCCGCAGCCCGCAAGATCGGGGCCGCCCGTGCTCGCCCGGGCGTCGCTCACCCGACGGGCCGACCGACCGCGGCGTCTCGATCCGCCGGCTCGACCTGGACCGGGAGCCCCGTCATGGACCAGCGCCAAGAGAGCATTCTCCGAGAGCTGAGGGAGCACTCGGCTACGCTGCCGGCGGAGGCGCGGCAGTACTGGCGAGAGCACGAGGGACGTTACGCCCGCCTGCTCGAGACCCTGGACGGCCTGTACTCCCACCCTTCGAGCCGGCGCCCGAAGCCCCGCCGGATCCTGGACGTAGGCCCGTCGTACCAGACTCTCCTCCTGGCCCGCCTCTTCCCCGACGCAGATCTCGTCACCATGGGATTCGAGGACGCGAGGTACAAGCCGAGCGCCGGCGCGCGGCACATCGACTACGACCTCAACGACGCCTACTTCAGGGACTCGTGGCCCTGCGACGAGGGGTACGACCTGATCCTCATGCTGGAGGTGATCGAGCACCTCTACACCGCGCCTCGGAGAGTGCTCGGGGTGCTCCGCAACCTCGCCGCGCAGAACGGGCTCATCGTCGTGTCGACCCCGAACGCGACCTTTCTCGGGAATCGCGTCGCCCTGCTGTGCGGTCGCAACCCGTTCGAGATGCTCGAGGATCGCCGCCACCGGCTGGGGCTCGGGCACTACCGGGAGTACACGTTGGCGGAGCTGGCGGAGGCCGGCAGCAGCGCGTCCCTGCGGATGCTCCGCGTGGATTTCAGCAATGCGCTCCTGGATCGAACCCGCAGACGCCAGAGGTTCTACGATCGGATCACTCGATTCCTGCCGGGAGAGTTCCGGCAGATGACGACGATCGTGTTCGAGAAGAGCGGGGACGATGCGGAGCTGCCGGATCCCGATCGCGTCGCGCTCACCCTGGGCGACGGCTGGTTTCCGATGGAGTGCGAGCCGCACGATCCGTCGCGCCGCTGGCGATGGACGGGCGCAGAGGCGGTCGTTTCCTTCTCCAACCCACGGCGCAACGTGCTCTTCTATCTCAAGGTCGCCGGCTGCGAGCATCCGTCCCACGTCCCACGGGAGATCGCGGTCGTCGCCGCAAAGGAGACCGTGCATCGGCTTCTGACGCCTCCCGACGGAGATACCACCCAGAGGATCCCGATCCGCTCGGCGTCTCTGGGCGCCGCGGAGCACGCCGTGCTGAGGATCAGGGTGTCTCCCACGTTCGTGCCCGCCGCGGTCGAGAAGAGCGCCGACGTCCGCGAGCTCGGCGTCCGGGTCCTGACCGTCGCGATGGTGGCCCAATAGCCTCGGCCAGGGCGGTGGCTCGCCGAGCCGCGAGCCGGGCGCCGGTCCCGCCGATCCCGGAGACGTCCTCCCGCCGCCCCCCGGCCGGCGGCTAGAAGTACTCCGCCCGCAGGCGAGACACCGTTTCGAGGCAGTACCGGGATGCCTTCGTGTGGCGTGCGTAGAGAGAGATGCCGGAGGTGAGACAGATCTCGAGAAGAACCAGAACCACGACCGCCCGCCGGCGGATCCGCCCGGAAGGGTCCTCGCCTGCCCAGGCGAGCAGCCGCCGGAGCAGCAGGGCAAGGGCCAGCGCGACCCCCGGCAGCAGAGGGAATTGCCAGTAGTGATGCTGCCAGGCCCCCCAGTTGAAGACCAGCATGTACGAGAGGCCCGTCAGGGCCGAGATCAAGACGACGTCCGCGGGCTGAGCAGACCTCTCCCGCCGTCCCCGTGCCATCGAGCGCCCTAGCCGCCAGATCACCCAGCCGAGGGCGACCGTGCCGGTGGCGGTGAAGAGACGGCGGGCAAACGACAACATCTTGCCGAGCCATGCGACGGCTCCGTAATCCTTCCCGACGCCGATCCTCTCGAGGAAGATCCTCTGGAGCTCACCCCAGCCCCCACCGCTCGCCCACAGCAGATGGCAGAGGACGAGAACGAACGCGAGCGACGCGCTGGCCCCGATCCACAGCGCCGCGGCACGCCACCGGTCGGGCGCGACCGACCGGCCGCGCAGGACCAGCCAGAGAAAGACCGCGAAGGCACCGAAGAAGCTCACCCAGCCCACCAGGGCGCCCCAGACGATCGAGACGACGAGGCCGGCGAGATTCCTGCCCCGTGCCGTGTCGAGGTATCGCAGCGTTTGATCGACGAGCAGAATCCACGCGGGCAGCGCGAGCGTTTCGTGGTTCACCATCCGGCCGTAGAACGCACCCATCGGCAGGACCGCGACGAGCAGCCCGGCCGCGAGGCTCACCCGGTCGCCGGACACCCGCCGAACCAGTCTCAGGAACAGCCCGATCGACACCAGCTGAAAGAAGATGGCCGTCGACCTGACGACCCGAGGCTCGTCGCTGCCGGCGAGAGACAGCGCGGCCGCCGTCGCCAGCCCGGGACCGGGCGGGTGATGCGCGTAGAACGTCACTGCTCCCGTCGACCGCAGCACGAAGGCGTCCTGTCCGCGCGTGGCGCCCAGCCCCAGCCGGAGATGACTGTGCGCGAAGAGCGTCCAGAGGGCGTTGTTGTCTTCGTGCTGCAGGCGATAGTCGTCGCCGATGCCTACGCTCAAGAGCAGCAGGGCCACGATCAACACCGCGCCGGCGCCCAGTAGAAACAAGCCGTTCGGCGGCAACCTCCCCCCGAGGCCACTGGTCGCCGGACCGGGGCGCCCGGGGCCGGCGATCGTCACGGCGGTCCGCTCTGGTCCATGGTCGCAAGGAGAGTATCGTGCCTTCCTCGTTCGCAACCGCTCGTCCCGACGCCGCGCCGGCCGAGCCTCGGCGAGGTCGTCGCGCGGCTCGCGTACCGCCCGTGGACCTCGGCCTCGATCCCCGGAGGGCGACCGTCGCCGACGGCCGGTCGTCCGTCGACGGGAGCGCCCCTAGCGGGCCATCAGGACCGTCAGGCGGTGGGGCTCGGTCGCGGACGGGTGATGCATGAGGAGGTCTTGCTTGCCGTCCCGGTCGAGGTCCACCAGCCAGCTGTTTCGCTCGTCGCCCGGCACGGTGACCGCCAACGCTCGCGGCGCGGAGGCCAGCAGCTCCGGCCCGGGCACGCCGAGATAGACGTGCAGCTCCTCGCGGCTCTTCCCCACCAGCAGGTCCGACCGTCCGTCGCCGCTCACGTCGCCCACCAGCACCGCCGGGAAGAACCCGGCGTCCCGGCCGCCGCGCGGGTCGAAATCGGTCGTGATCCGGCGGCGGACGGTGGCCCGGTCGGGGTAGAGGCCGTCTGCGCCGCGGTACAGCTCGAGATCCATCCCGAGGGAGCCGCCGAGCAGCGCGCGGATCATCCCGCCGATTCCCGTCCTGACCCTGCCGAACGCGAAGTCGACCTGGCCGTCGCCATCGAAGTCCTCGAACCACGCGGCCGAGTATCCCCATGGCTGCCCGCCCGGCGGCCGGATCGCCGTGCCGGCCTCCCGCGCGAACGAGGTCCCGCCGGGCGCCGGTGCGCCGAAGTGCACCTCGTACAGGCTGCGCTGTCGCAGCAGGCTCCGGCCCTCGAGCGAGAGCGTCACCAGGTCGGCTACGCGGTCGCCGTTCAGGTCGCGGAAGGAGTGCAGCACCGTCCGCCTGGAGCTCGCTCGGAGTCCGAGAATGAGCCGCATCGTGCCGGCGTCGCCGAGACCGAACAGGAGCGAGTAGGCCCCGTCGGAGTCGAACGCCACGCCGGTCGTGAAGGTCTCGGCCACCGGATCAAACAGCCCGTCCGCGTCCTGGTAGTGAACGTCGAATTGATCCTCGTGCCAGAACACCAGGTCGCCACGGCCATCTCGGTCGTAGTCCACCTCGTGCATCCGGCCCAGGTACCAGGGGGCGGTCAGGGCGCTGATCCCCACCTCGCCGTAGCTGCGCCTGGCTCCGCGGGCGATCGCGTCGCGAAACGGCTCCGGAGGGCCGAGTCTCACCGGAGCGGCGAACCCGCCGTCGCGCTTCTGGACGAGCACGCGGAAGCCCTCGAGGTCCGGGAGGATCAGGTCGTCGCGGCCGTCGCCGTTCACGTCCCGGGCCACGTCGAGGTGGGGGATCTCGCCCTCGTCGACCGGCCCCGCCGGCTCGCCGTCCCCGTAACGCAGCCCGGCGGGCGTCGGGTTGTAGCTCGTGGCGACTTCCACCAGCACGCGCTCCGTCGCCGAGTCCGGATCGAACCAGCTCAGCCGGCCAGGCTCGTGGGTGATCAGCCGCTCGCGTCCACCGATGCCGGCCACGTCCACGAAGGAGACGCCGGGGCGCAGCGCGGCGTCGACCTTCTCGGCCCACCCACCCTCGCCGAACGCGTAGATGCGCACCAGGCGCCCCTCATCCTCGTCGACGCTCACCACGGCGACGTCCGCGACCGCGCCACCCAGAAAGAACCCGGTCAAGACGGTCTGGTACCGCTCGGCGCCGATGACGACCTCGAACCGCTCGAAGAGGTCGTCCGCGGGCGCCGCGACGTCAGCCGTGGCGGCTGCCGGCAGGAGGGCCCCCAGGGCAAGCGCGGCGCCAAGGCTGCGTCGCGCCCCGCCCCGGCCGCCGGGGCTCGAGCGGGGTTCGGCGGCAGGAGACGTCACTGCTCTCTTCTCGGGTGCGCTCACATGTTCCTCCTCGGGGTCGGGACGGGAGCCGGTCGCGGCGACGGCTCCGACGACTCTGGAGCGATGGGCATGAGCAACGGACGTGCCAGCCGCCGGGACGGCGGATCCGGCCGGGTCTGGCTTCGCTCGACGGCCCGAATGGGAACCTGCTGTACATCTCATGCACACCATACGTGCTCGCGATGTACACTCGGCGAATGTCGTTGCCGGGTCACCGCGACCTCCTCGAAGCGACCGCCGAGCTGACCTACTGCAACCCGTTCCTTCGCGAGCGCGTCGCTCTCGAGCGCCGCGCCCTGGGGCGGGCGTTCGAGCACCACGGCGAGGTCTGGCACCCCGACGAGCTGACCGCGCCCAACCCCAACGTCGTCCGCATCCAGGAGCGCCTCGAGACGGCGGTGCCGGCGTGGAGGAGCGAGCTGCTGGAGCACGGCGCGCCTTCGCGAGAGGAGCTGCGGCTCTATCGCGACGTCGTCTACTACACGATCTACAACCGCTGGCAGGCGGATCTCCTCGCGCTGGTGCTGCGCCCGGAAGGCCCGCGGAGGGTCGCGCTGTGGACGGATTTCGAGGCCGGGCACGCGTTCCTCCTGCCCCCGGAGCTCCAGCTCGAGGGCCAGGCGCCGGCCGATCTCGTCTTCGCCTGGTTCTTCCAGCTCCGGCGCGCCTTCCACCACGTCTTCCACAGCCTCCACGGCTCGTCGCGCCCCGTCGCGGAGCTCCGGGCCCAGGTCTGGCAGTCGATCTTCTCTCACGACATGCGGCGCTTCCGCCGTGGTCTCTATTCGCGCATCGGCGATTTCACGACCCTGATCACCGGCCCTTCGGGGACCGGCAAGGAGCTCGTGGCGCGCGCCATCGGCATGTCCCGCTTCATTCCCTTCGACCCTCGCCGGGCGGCGTTCGTCGAGGACTTCCGCTCCTCCTTCATCGCCCTCAACCTCGCCGCGCTGTCGCCGACGCTCGTGGAGTCGGAGCTCTTCGGGCATCGCAAGGGCTCGTTCACCGGAGCCATCGAGGACCGCAAGGGGTGGCTGGAGACCTGCTCGCCGCTGGGATCGGTGTTCCTCGACGAGATCGGCGAGATCTCGCTGGACCTTCAGGTCAAGCTCCTGCGGGTCCTGCAGACCCGCGCGTTCCAGCGGATCGGAGACACCACCGACCGCCGCTTCGAGGGCAAGCTGATCGCGTCGACCCATCGCGACCCCGAGGAGGAGATGCGGGCGGGACGAATGCGACCCGACTTCTACTACCGGATCTGCTCCGATCTGGTCGCCACACCTTCGCTGCGCCGACAGCTCGCCGCTGCGCCCGAAGACCTCGCGAGCCTCGTCCAGCTCATCGTCACCGGCCTCGTCGGCGACCGGGACGTGGCCAGCGTGACCGCCGAGATCCTGGACTGGATCGAGTCCCGGCTCGGCGTCGACTACGCCTGGCCCGGGAACTTCCGCGAGCTCGAGCAGTGCGTGCGCAACCTGCTGATTCGCGGCAGCTACGAGCCGGCGGCGAGCCCGGCGCCCGCCGCGTCCACGATGAGGGCGGATCTGGCCTCCGAGGTCGCCGCCATGAAGCTCGATGCCGAAGCCCTTCTCCGGCGCTACACCACCCTGGTGTACTTCCACGCCGGCAGCTTCGTCGGCGCGGCACGGCGGCTCGGTTTCGATCGCCGCACCGTCAAGGCGAGGATCGACCCGGAGTATCTCGCCCGGCTGCGCGCCGCCTCGGAAGCCCCATCCGCGCCGCCAGACGGAACCGCCAGACGGAACCGCCAGACGGAACCGCCCGGGCCCCGGCCGGCGGAAGAGGGTGGCGGCGGGCTTGCTGGTTGAAGCGGGTCGGACTAGACTTGGCTCAATGTCGACTCCATCTCAAGTCAACGTGCACGACGCCAAGACCCATCTGTCGCGACTGCTCGACCGGGCAGCCGCCGGTGAGGAGATCGTGATCGCGCGATACGGCCGGCCGGTCGCCCGCCTGGTGCCCCTGGCGCCGGCGGCGGAGCCGCGCCGCCTGGGACTGTACGCGGGGCAGATCCGGCTCCGAAAGGACTTCGAGCGACTCCCCGCAGAGCTGCTCGCCGCCTTCGAAGGTGGTGACGTCTGAGACTCCTGCTGGACACCCACGTCCTCCTCTGGGCCCTCGGGGATCCGGATCGACTGCGGCCGGAGGTCGCCGCGGCCCTGGTCGACCCGCGCAACGAAGTGATGGCGAGCGCGGTCAGCGCGATGGAGATCGCCATCAAGCAGTCCCTCGGCAAGATCGAGCTTCCCGGGCCCGCGGAGACCTGGCTCGAGCCCGCCGTTCGCGAAGCCGGCTTCGATCTTCGTCCCCTCGAGTTCGCAGATGCTCTGCGGCTCCGAGCTCTGCCCTGGCATCACCGAGATCCCTTCGATCGCCTGCTCGTGGCCCAGGCGATGGACGGACTGACCCTGTGCACGCAGGACGAGCAGCTAGCGGCCTACGACTGCGCCGTCCTGGGAATCTGAGCTCGGCACCCCGCCGCCGCGAGACGCGGCTGAGGGCGCGGCTGGGGCGGCGGCCAGGTCGGGAGCTCCCTTGACGGATGTACCAGCGTAGCGTTTCGGCGCCGCCGGCAACCTATCCTATGAGCGCAGATGAGTCCCTCGAGACGCCAGGAGAGCTTTCTCGATGAGGTCCGGCCCCATCAGGGGATGCTGCGCCGCATCGCCGCGGCCTACGCCGACAGCTTCGAGGACCGACGAGATCTCCTGCAGGAGATGCTTCTCCAACTGTGGCGGTCCTACCCCGGCTATCGCGGCGACGCGAAGTTCTCCACCTGGATGTACCGCGTCGCCCTCAACACCGCTCTGCTGGGGTGGCGTCGCCGCTCACGGCGGCCGGAAGGCCGGCTGAGCGCCGACGATCGCGTCCTCGACAATCTGCCCGGAATCGACCCGGACGACGAGGCGGTCCGCGCGCTGTACACGGCGATTCGGGCCCTGCCCGGCGTCGATCGGGCGATCGTCGCGCTGTGGCTCGAAGGTCACTCCTACCGGGAGATTGCCGCCATCACCGGACTACGCCGCTCGAACGTCAGCGTGCGGCTGGTCCGCCTCAAGGAGAAGCTGCGCGCTTCGGTCGAAGGCGAACCGGAGCCGCGAGCGGCGCAACAATGAAAAACGACAGCCTTCAATCACTGTGGAAGAAGCACGGGGAGGGTACACCCATGAGTCATGCGGAGCTCGATCGAATCGTCCGTCGGGGCATGAAAGGGAGCGTTTCGGGCTGGAGGTTCTACGTCGCCACGAATCTGCTGGCCCTGCTCGCCGCCATCGTCCTCGGCCTCGTCAACGTCGCCATGTACCGTGGCAACCCTCCGATGCTCGCCGCGGAGCTGGGCGCCACCCTGGCGGCCGGCGTTCTGCTCGTCTTCGGAGTCCACGTCTTCCGGGAGCTCCAGCGCATCGCGAGGGTCGACGAGCCCCTCATGGACGCCCTCCGCCGGCGCCTGGCGTTCGTGCGCAGCAAGTACGAGCTCTGGCTGTGGGCCGCAGCGCTCACCTGCCTGCTCCTGGTCTTCACCCTCACGACGTTCATCGACAATCAGAACGGCGTCTACCGGATCAACCAGCCGTTGGTCTTCTGGGGAACGCTGGCCGCGATGCTCCTCTTCATCTACGGTACGGGCAAGCTCGCCTCCTACGCGCCGGTGAGGGAGATGCGCGACGCGCTCGAAGATCTCCAGGAGGGCACCACGGAGCGGATTCGAGCGACGCCCGCGAGACGCCGGGTGGTGTTCTGGCTGACGGTCGCCGCCGTCCTGCTCCTGACGGCGACGGCGATCCTCGGGATGCTGACGGCCCTGGGGCTGTAGAGCCTCCGCTCTCTCGCCCCGGCTCTCGGCCGCCGAATCCCGCCGCGGACGAAGGCCGCCGGACAGGCTATGCAAGGACCGAAAAAGGGCGTAGCGTCCCTCCCTGTTTTCTCCGCGGCCGGCGGATGGTCTGCCGGCACGCCTCCGGTGAAGACCGGAAAAGAGGAGATGCACTTGTATCGACCGAGGTTTTCGAGTGGGGTTGTTTTCCTGGCTTCGTGCTGCGTCGCTGCGGCCGCGTCCGGTGCTCCCAGCCCGGGCCTGGGGGCCGCCGACGTCGCCTACCGATACGTGGCGGCGAACCAGCAGAGGCTGGGTCTCGATGGCTCCGACGTCGGCGAGATGGTCGTGTCCAGCCAGGTCGCCAGCGAGCACAACGGCGTGACCCACGTCTACCTGCAGCAGCGCTATCGCGGGATCGACGTGTACAACGGAATCCTCAACGTCAACGTCCTCGCGGGCGAGGAGGTCCTCGGCGCGGGCAACCGCTTCGTCAGCCGCATCGCGGCAGCGGCCGGCCGGCAGAATGCTCGCCGGACGGCCCTCGAAGCGACGCTCGTGGCGGCCGGCCACCTCGAGCTCGCCGCCCGGCAGCCGTTCACGGTCCTCGACACCCTGGGCGGGGCGTCGCGCCGGACGACGATCTCCGACGGCGGCGTCGCCGCTCGGCCGATCGACGCGCGGCTGGTGTGGTACCCGGTCGACGGCGCCGTGCGCCTCGCGTGGAGCCTCGAGATCGAGGAGGCGGCGAGCCCGCACTGGTGGATCGCCTTCGTCGACGCGACGACCGGCGCGTTTCTGGGCGCGGAGGACCTGACGATCCAGGAGTCCGCCGCCGCCATCGCCGGCGCGATCGAGCGGGCTCCGGCGCGGCGGGTGGCGACTCCCGCGGCTCCGCCCGCCCCGCTGGCGGACGGCGCCAGCTACAACGTGTTTCCGCTGCCGCTGGAAAACCCCAACGACGGCGGCCGCCAGCTGGTGACCGACCCGGCGGAGCTCACGGCCTCGCCCTTCGGCTGGCATGACACCGACGGCGTCGATGGCGCCGAGTTCACGAGGACCCGCGGCAACAACGTGCACGCCTACGTCGACGCCGAGCTCCCCAACAACGTACCGGATCCGGACAGCGATCCCGACGGCGGGCCCGGGCTGGTCTTCGATTTCCCGCTCGACCTGACCCAGGATCCCGCGACCTACCGTCCGGCGGCGGTGACGAACCTCTTCTACTGGAACAACGTCATGCACGACGTGTCCTACGCCTACGGCTTCACCGAGGCGGCGGGCAACTTCCAGGAGAACAACTACGGCAACGGCGGCCTCGGCGGCGACTACGTGCGCGCCGAGGCGCAGGATCGCAGCGGCACGGACAACGCCAACTTCGCCACCCCCCCGGACGGGAACCGGCCGCGGATGCAGATGTACCGCTGGCTCAGCCCCTTCGCCCAGCTGGTGACCGTCAACTCGCCGCCGGCGATCGCCGGCGTCTACGTCGCCAACCCCTCCAACAACGGAGGCACGGCCAACGGTCTGACCGCCGATCTCGCCCTCGTGGACGACGGCGTCGCCCCCACGGACGACGCCTGCGAGCCCGTCGCGAACGATCTGACGGGCAAGATCGCGCTGATCCGGTGGAGCGGGGGGCTGTGCAACTCGAGCGCCTTCGTCGCCAACGCCGCCAACGCCGGGGCCGTCGCGGCGATCATCATCGACGTCACCGACATCCCGTACACGAACTTCGGGGGTAGCGGCCTGATTCCGTCGGTCGCGGTGGGGCAGACCCACGGCAACCTCTTCGCGAGCACGCTCGCCGGCGACACGGTCAACGCCACGATCGACGACAACCCCGATTCCGTCGACCGCGACAGCGACCTCGACGCCGGCGTCATCGCCCACGAGTACGGGCACGGCATCTCCATCCGGCTCACGGGCGGCCCCCTGGTCGTGAACTGCCTCAACAACGCCGAGCAGATGGGCGAGGGGTGGAGCGACTGGTTCGCCCTGACCTTGACCGCCGATCCGTCGGACACCGGCTCGATGCCGCGCGGGATCGGGACCTACGTGATCTTCCAGGACCCCGACGGCAAAGGCATTCGCAACACGCCGTACAGCACGGACACGAGCATCAATCCGTCGACCTACGCGTGGGTGGCCGATTCCCTGAACGTCAGCCAACCGCACGGCATCGGCTACGTCTGGAACACGATGCTCTGGGAGGTCTACTGGAACCTGATCGACCGCCACGGCTTCAACCCCGACGTCTACGCCGACTGGTCGACGGGCGGCAACAACCTGGCGATGCAGCTGGTGATGGACGGCTTCAAGCTGCAGGTGTGCCGGCCGGGCTTCGTCGACGGGCGCGACGCCATCCTCCTCGCCGACCTCGTCCTGACGGGTGGGGTCAACGAGTGCGAGATCTGGCGAGGCTTCGCCAAGCGCGGCCTCGGCGCGAGCGCCGACCAGGGGCTGTCGACCAGCCGGTTCGACGGCGTGGAGGCCTTCGACCTGCCGGCCGCTTGCATGGCGGCCGACTTCGGCGGCTTCCAGGCGCCGGTCAGCGATCCGCCGGCGGTCAACCACGTCAACGCGGGCTCGACCATCCCGGTCAAGTTCCTGTTGAGCGGCGTCGAGGGGCTGCCGCCGGTCGACAACCAGCAGGTCGACTGCGAGACGCTCGAGCCGACCGGTGAGGTGCCCCAGGCTCCGGCGACGCCCGGCAACACGGGCTTGAAGCGCAAGGGAGACTCCTTCCACCTCAACTGGCAGACCGATCCCAGCTGGTTCGGCACCTGTCGCAAGCTCACGGTGCGGATTCCCGCGCCGAGCGACGGCGTCGCGTACTTCAGCTTCTTCTAGGCAGCTCATCTCCCCCCGGGGGCGCCGTGACCGCGGCGCCCCCGGGGGATTGCGGCCTGCGCCGCCGGCCGCGGTCTCGCCCCGGGGACGAGGCCGCGGCTGTTACCATGGGCTCCTACCGATCGCAGGAGGAATCGACTCATGGTCAGGAGACGACTGGCAAGCTGCACTGCGTTCCTGGTGGTGGCCCTGTGCGCCGCGGCGCCGGGCTCGTCACAGCCCGGGCAAGGGGGAGAACGAACCATCTTCTCGTCGGAGGGCGTGCCGCTCTCGACCACCCTCCCGACACCGCCGTCGCTGTACCCGGCGCCGCCGCTCGGACCGGTGGTGACGATCGACCTGTGGTGCTGCGGCGCCGACCCGCTGTTCTGGAGCGTGAACACGGACTTCTTCTGGGCGACCGCCTTCGACACCAACGACATCGTCGCGACCCACGTCGTGACCGAGGTGCTGTGGTTCGCCGACGGCGGCGAGGACGAGCAGTACTGGATCGCCCAGGACAACGGCGCCGGCCTTCCCGATCCCACGACCGCCGTCTTCCTGGGCTCCCAGAGCGTGCCGCCCTCGGGCGGGATGTGGCAGTCGTTCGACGCCAGCGCCGCCGGGGCGACCGTCGATCCGGGGCTGGTCTACTGGTTCATCCGCGCCGCGCCCGGCCAGGGATTCGACATGACCTGGCAGAGCACGGTCAATCCGGCCCCGCCGGTGGTGGACCCGGTGGCCATCACCATGGACTTCAACGGCGTGTGGTTCAAGTGGGTCACGGGACAGGGCTGGCACATGGAGTACGAGATCCGCGGCGTGCCCGAGATCATCCCGGTCGAGGTGATCGAGTTCGAGGTCGAGTAGCGGCCGCGGACCTCTCCGGGGGGCTCTACGGGATCACCTCCTTGACGGAGGGCACGCAGAGCCGCTTGATCTTCCACTTGACCCGCAGCTCCTGCTCGCCGAACTGGTTGCCGACCAGAACGTCGAGGTTGACCTTGCGGGTGGAGAACACGTCGTAGCAGACGAGGTGATCCGTGGGGTTGGCGACGCCTTCGCCGTTTTTGTCGGCCGGCGTGCAGATCTCGCGGGCCTTGCCCACCACGACGCCGTCCTCGGCGGTGAACTGGTCGACCAGCGAGACGACCGTCGGGGGCATGGCCGTGTTCTCGTTGACCATGTAGCAGTCGAAGTGCTCGAGCCCCCCCGCGACCGGACACGGGAAGACCAGGATGTCGTGCCAGTAGTTCCACTGGCCGACGAAGCCGGGGAGGTTGTTGGGCAGCGGGATGCCGCCCTGGGCGACGCCGCTCTCGTCGAACTCGAAGGAGACGACCTGGGTGAGGTCGATGCCTCCGTCCCAGTAGCCCGTCGCTCCCGCCTGGCCGGGGCCTCCGGAGGCGGCGACGGTCAGCGTCGTGGCGACGTCGGGCGGCAGCCCGCCCGCTCCGACCGGCGAGCGCCAGCCTTTCATCACGCCGTTCACGTCCCTGAGCGAGAACGAGATGCTCGTCATCCCCGATCGCGGCCAGGCGGTGAGGGTGATGCACATGCCGGTGAAGTCGGGATCCTCGGGCAGCACCAGGTCCCAGGCGGCGATGATCTCGCCGGTGTCCCCCGGATCCCCCCAGCTCATCAGCAGGCCGGGGTGAGGATCGACGTCCCCCTCCGGCGTCACGAGCTCGTCCAGAAGGAAGAGCTGCGACGGCCGGAAGGCGTCCTCCTGCCCGGGATGGAGCCCCTCGAGCCCTTCGTTCCACTCGACGACCGGCAGGAACTGCGCCTGCTCCCAGTCGGCAAGCGAGGTCAGATGGATGTCGACCGGCTCGGCCAGAGCCGGGCCCGCCAGCGCCAGCACCAGCGCGGCCAGGAGCCCTGTCGGAAGCAGCCTGCGGTGGGTCTTGCTCATCGTCTCGTCTCCTCGGTGGCGCCACCCCGGGATTGGGATGCGCTCGGCGGCCGGCAGCTCGGCGCTCCGGCCTTCACCCTTCGGCAGCTCGGCGATCTTGGATCTTCGTGGCGGGTCATCCGTCGCGCAGAAGCGAGGACCCGTGGCTTTGCGACACTGGCTTTGACCAGCTGTGCCGTTGTCGGAGCGTCTTGTAGCTATACACAATGCAGAGTCTGCCACCAGACCCGAAGGGGCAGGCGGACCCACCCACCCCTAGAGCTAGCCAGCGCCCGGGACCGACGCGCCCGGGGAGGCCTTGCCGCTCGAGGGCCGTCGAGGGCCAGGACCAGCACCTCGGCCCGGCCTCGGTCCTCGCTCGAATAGCTGAGGAAGATGTCGCTCACCGCGCTCCTGTCGCTCCGAGGCTTGATGGACGCTCGGGGAGGGGCCGCCGGCGCCCCCGCTCATGACTCCCAGGCCGATGGGCGCAGTCTACCGCGGTCTACTGCCGCATCTCCGGGGACCACGCCGGCACACGCAGCGCTCTCGGACCCTCCGGTGACTCCGGCGATGCCCGTCTCGCTCGACGTCTTCTACAGGGGGCCGCGTGACGCGTTCGAGCGTCGCATCCTAGCCCCCGCAGACATCCTCGTACCGGCTTCCGGGGTCGTGCAGAGCCGCCCCGAGACTCTTCAGGGCAGGCTCAGGGGCCAGCTCGGCGGGCAGGTCGGGCAGCGCCATCAGGCCGGTGACCTCAGCCTCTACGGTGGCCCGGTCGTCGCAGAAGCAGCGGGCCGCCCCCAGCTGCTCGATGGCTTTGCGGAGCGGCTCTCGCAGGGCCTCCTGGAGACAGGGTTCGGCGCTCGACCAGGCGGACCCGAGCGCTGCAAGGGACGCATGCGCGGCGCCGGGGCTGGCGCAGCCGCCCAGGTCCCAGGTCTGCACGATCCAGACGCGGTGAGGGTCTCCCAGGAGCTTGCCCGCCGCCTCGATTACACTGCGGGAGGCCGCCCCCGGCGGCATTCGCCCGGCCAGATCACCGAAGTCCGGCCAGGCGTAGAAGGTGGCGGCCCCACTCGCCAGCCCGATCGTGGGAAGGGCCTGGTCGAGTTGGTCCACGTCCTCTAGGAAGCGCGCGAACGCGGGGTCGCCGAAGTGCGCGTCCCGGACGTCCAGCAGGTGCAACCCCAGGTCGGCGGACAGGGGCAGCGCCTCGGCGAGGAGGGCGCACACCAGCTCCAGGTCGCCGCCCGCCGACAGGGACGAGGCTCGATGAACGGCGACCCGTTCCGCGAGAGTCGGGGGTAGCTCGAGCCCAGGGGGGGCTACCCAGGGCTCGACGTCCGGCGAGTCGAGAGCCTGGGCCCCGGGGTTCGCACAGCCCCAGGCCAGCACCAGGAGGGTCAGGAACATGTCTTACGGCAGCACGAAGTGGGGGCGATCCGCGGCGTGCAAGTTATGCACCATCCCCGCGCCGGTGGCGAGGCTGTCGATGCACGGCTCCTCGCCCGCGGCAGGTCCCGGCGCCTGCACGCCCTCCGGGAGCGGGAGCCCGCATTGCTGGAGGGTCACGCCGGCAGGGAGGGTCCAGGCGATGTCGACCGCATTGCCCAAGCGATGCCGGGAGACCTGGGCCACGGGCCGGTCGACCGCCAGTTGGTGATTCGTCATCTCCGCGGTTACAGCGGCTCGTATGACGTCACACTCAGGCCCCGGGTGGTTCTGAAGCTCGCGGGCCCGGTCCCAGACCTCCCGGAGGTGGTCCTGGTAGGCCTGTGGTCGGTATGCCGACGTCAGGGTGGCCGTCCCGCCGGCGCCCTGGATGGCCCCGATGAGAGCGTTGGATGCGTTCTGGAGCGTGCCGCCGTCGTTGGGCCAGACAATCCGCTGCCCGCCCTCCATGAGGAGTGCCTCGGCGTCCGTGATAGCGGTCAGTGGCTGCACGGGGCATACGGCGGGCTGCTGTGCCGGCGCTGCCGCTGCCGGGGGCTGCGCACCCTCGGGGTCCTGGCGCTGCAGGAGGCCCGAAGAGGCGGTGGGGGTCTGCTGGACCACATGGGTCAGCTCGTGGGCCAGCAGGTGCCGGCCGTCCGCCGTTCCCGGGCGGTAGGCGCCGGCGCGGAAGACGACGTCGCTGCCCAGGGTGTAGGCGCGGGCGGAGACCGCGCGGGCCGCGGTCTCGGCCAGCGGGTTGTCATGCAAGCGCACGTGCGCGAAGTCGCGGCCGAAGCGGGGCTCGAAGAAGCCGCGCTCTTCTCCCGTCAGCGGGCGGCCGCC
>Ga0224512_10000203_pt1 | contig 64197 bp, 70 predicted proteins | sample SF_May12_sed_USG_4_FD_169103 | JGI IMG/M metagenome (GOLD analysis project Ga0224512, IMG submission 169103) | Sediment microbial communities from San Francisco Bay, California, United States - SF_May12_sed_USGS_13 | ecosystem: Environmental > Aquatic > Marine > Sediment | place: USA...
AGCGGATTGCGCCGATTGCGATGGAAGACGGTTTGCGCTTTGCGATCCGCGAGGGCGGCCGGACCGTGGGTGCGGGCGTGGTGGCGAAGATTATTGAGTAAGGCATAGAGATAAGGACACGCCGGTCGGGATTGATCGAGCGTCGTTGGAGCCGAGCGGCGCAGGACAGCGCAAGCGAGGCGGAACCGATTCGAGCGAAGCCAGGGATGGCGGAGCGAGATTAAGCGAGAGCAATCCCGACCGGCGGGGCCGGGGCAGATTGCTCAGAGGATTTAGTGATTTAGAGAGGCAAGGTTAATCGTCAGCCGTCTGTGTCCCGCGTACGACCAAGCGGAATTTACAGACAACGGTGACGCGGTGACAGGCGACGGCGGCCGGGCTGATTAGAGGATTAATGGGGTCTAACCCACTGAGGCTAATATGGCAAACAACCAAAACATCAGGATCCGGCTCAAGGCTTTCGACCACAGGCTGATCGACGTTTCGGCGCGGGAAATCGTTGAAACGGCCAAGCGGACCGGGGCTCAGGTCAGGGGGCCGATACCGTTGCCGACCAAGAAAGAGCGGTTCACGGTCCTCATATCGCCACACGTCAACAAGGACGCCCGCGATCAATATGAGCTCCGGACCCATAAAAGGCTCATGGATATCCTGGAGCCGACGGATAAGACCGTCGATGCCCTGATGAAGCTGGAATTACCAGCGGGCGTGGATGTCCAGATTAAATTGAACTAGGCGAAATTATTGCTATAATTGCCTGCTAGCTTGGCCCGGCGCAGGATTTCCTGCTTCGGGCTTCGTGCTGCCAGAGACGGTCAGCGCGGCCATTCGCACCGTGGGGTGGTTTTAATGGTAACAGGCTGATCATCAATGAATCAGACGGGTCGGGCTTCTTTTCTGAGTATATAGGCATATAAAAACTGCTCGGATCTGAGGGACGGCTTCTTTATTTTCACAGGTATTTTGACTGCCCGATCAGGGTAAAACGGATAGGAATTCGGCATGGCCATTGGGCTTGTGGGTCGAAAAACTGGAATGAGTCGCATCTTCACGGAAGAAGGCGAATCCGTGCCTGTCACGCTCATCCATGCGCCGCCGAATCGTATTACCCGCATAAAGACCGATGATCGTGACGGCTATTCTGCCTTGCAGGTGACCGCCGGCACCGTAAAGCCGTCCCGAATCAGCAAACCCGTAGCCGGCCAGTACGCCGCGGTGTCGGTCGAGCCGGGCGAGGGCCTGTATGAGTTTCGCCTCGATGCGGGCCAGGCTTCGGAGTTTGAGGCCGGCGCGGAATTGACGGTTGATCGGTTTTCGGCGGGGCAACGCGTCGACGTCGTCGGTACGACCATCGGTAAGGGTTTTGCGGGCAGCGTAAAACGGCACCATTTCCGCACTCAGGATGCGACGCATGGCAATTCACTGGCACATCGCGCGCCCGGATCCATTGGGCAGAATCAGACCCCGGGTCGTGTATTCAAGGGCAAAAAAATGGCCGGCCATCTGGGTAATGTGCAGCGCACCGCGCAAGGTCTTGAAATTGTGCGGGTCGATTCGGAGCGGCATCTGATCGCGGTTAAAGGGGCTGTCCCTGGTCACGCGGGTGGCCGCCTCGTCATCAAGCCAGCGATTAAAGCGGTCGACAGCAGCGATTAGGACGGGTCATGAAGATTGCGATAGCAGGGGGTTCAACGAGCATCGAGGTGTCTGAGCAGACATTCGGTGCAAGTTTAAATGAACCGCTGATTCATCAGGTTGTGACTGCCTATCGAGCGAAACAGCGTTCGGGTAGCAAGGCACAGAAGAATCGGTCAGCTGCGCGCGGCGGCGGTGCCAAGCCATGGCGTCAGAAAGGGACCGGTCGGGCCCGGGCTGGCACGAATCGCAGTCCTATCTGGGTTGGCGGTGGGCGGACATTTGCGGCCAGCCCACGAGATTATTCCCAGAAGGTCAATCGCAAGATGTATCAGGCGGCGATGCGATCCATGTTGTCGGAACTGCTGCGTGAAGAGCGCTTGATCGTGGTAGACAGCCTGGTGATGGATAAGCCCAAAACCAAAGATCTGGTCGCAAGATTAAAGGCACTGGAGCTGGATCATGTGCTGGTGGTCGTCGATCAGTATGACGACAATCTGTGTCTGGCTGCAAGAAATCTCAGCTGGGTCGATGTTCTTGATCTGCGCGAGGTGAATCCAGTCAGCCTGCTGCGTTACGACAAAGTTCTCGCGACGGCTGCGGCTGTCAAGGGACTGGAAGAGCGCCTGTCATGAAGGCGGCGCACCATAATGAACGTCTTATGTCGGTTCTGCTGGGACCGCACGTATCTGAAAAGACGACGAATGTCGCCGATGAGCACAATCAATTCGTCTTTAAAGTGCGTCGCGATTCGACCAAAACTGAAATCAGTCGCGCGGTCGAGCTGCTTTTTGAAGTGACCGTGACGAAGGTGCAGGTGGTGAATTGCCGAGGCAAGATTAAACGCTTCGGCAAAGACTACGGTCAGCGGCAAAGCTGGAAGAAAGCCTATGTCACCCTGGCCGCCGGCCAGAGCATCGACTTTATCGGTGTCGAGTAAGCTTGAGGAACGGGATTAATGCCATTACAAAAGCTGAAACCGACCTCACCGGGCCGCCGCTTTACGGTCAAGGTTAATACGCCGACGCTGCACAAGGGTGATCCGCATGGACCCTTGCTTGATAAGCAGCCGCGCAGTGGCGGGCGCAATAACAAGGGCAGGATAACGACCCGTCATCGTGGCGGTGGCCATAAGCGACGTTATCGGATTGTAGATTTCAAGCGGAACAAAGATGGTGTTCCGGGTAAGGTGGAGCGACTCGAATACGATCCAAACCGCAGTGCGCATCTGGCCTTGGTGCTGTATGCCGACGGCGATCGCCGCTACATACTCGCGCCCAAAGGAATCCGTGCGGGCGATGCGGTGATGTCGGGTCGTGAGGCCGCGATAAAGACGGGAAATGCCTTACCGTTGAGAAACATTCCGGTCGGCACGCAGGTGCATTGTGTTGAGTTGAAGGCGGGCAAGGGTGCCCAGATGGTGCGCACGGCCGGTGGAAGTGCGCAGATCGTCGCAAGAGAAGGCGCTTATGCAACCTTGAGAATGCGCTCAGGCGAAATGCGCAAGGTGCATGTCGATTGCCGAGCCACTATCGGCGAGGTTGGTCATGGCGAGCATAATCTGCGCAAGCTTGGCAAAGCCGGGGCGAGTCGGTGGCGTGGCGTTCGTCCAACGGTGCGAGGTGTAGCGATGAATCCGGTCGATCACCCGCACGGCGGAGGTGAGGGCCGCACGTCAGGCGGCCGACATCCGGTGTCACCGTGGGGCACGCCAACCAAGGGCAAGAAAACGCGGAACAACAAGCGCACGGACAGCATGATTCTGCGTCGCCGGGGCCGGAAATAGGGCTCGGAGTTGAAGACTAATATTTGAGGATTCGTAAGTGCCACGATCGATTAAAAAAGGGCCGTTTATCGATGACCATCTGGCGAAGAAGGTCAGGGCAGCCACCGCGGCGAATGATCGTCGGCCAATTAAGACGTGGTCACGCCGTTCGATGATCGTGCCGGATATGGTGGGTCTGACCATTGCCGTGCATAACGGTCGTGATCATGTTCCGGTTCTGATTTCAGAAAATATGGTCGGCCACAAGCTCGGCGAGTTTGCGACGACGCGAACGTTCAGAGGGCATTCCGGGGATCGGAAGACCAAATAGGACGGGATTGATGCAGGTTTCAGCAAAACTAAAATACGCGCGAATTTCGCCTCAGAAGTGTCGGTTGGTTGTCGATGCGGTGCGCGGAAAGAGCGTTGCGAGTGCTTTGCAGGCGTTGACGCTAATGCCGAAAAAAGGTGCCGCAATCGTCAGAAAAGTATTGGAGTCGGCTGTCGCTAATGCAGAGCATAATCATGGTGCGGATATCGACGAACTGAAAGTATCGTCCATTTTTGTCGACGAGGCACCGACGTTCAGACGTTTCCGGGCCCGAGCGAAAGGGCGTTCGAGCAGGATAATCAAACGCAACAGTCATATTACTGTGCAGGTTGCGGACGAATAGGAATCTAGCATGGGTCAGAAAGTACATCCAATCGGCATTCGCCTCGGAATTACCAAGGACTGGGCGTCGAAGTGGTATGCCGATAGCAAAACATTCCCGACGTATATTGCGCAGGATAAGCAAATTCGAGATTTCATCAATAAGAAACTGAAGGACGCATCTGTTAGTCGAATTCAAATTGAAAGACCGGCGCGCAAGGTACATATCACGATCCATACCGCAAGACCGGGCATCGTGATCGGCAAAAAAGGCGAGGATATCGAGGGCCTGCGACGCTCAATCGCGCAGATGATAGAGATGAGCCTGGCCGATGTGCGTCTGAACATTGCGGAGATTCGTAAGCCGGAGTTGGATGCGCAACTGGTGGCCGAGGGGATCGCTCAACAGCTGGAGCGGCGCGTCATGTTTCGCCGGGCCATGAAACGCGCAGTCACGAATACGATGCGTCTTGGGGCGCAGGGCATCAAGGTAAAAGTCGCTGGTCGGTTGAATGGCGCTGAGATTGCACGCTCGGAATGGTACCGCGAGGGCCGTGTCCCGCTGCATACGTTCCGGGCAGATATTGACTATGGCTTCGCTGAATCGATGACGACTTATGGCGTGATCGGCGTAAAAGTCTGGATTTTCCGTGGCGAGGTCTTCGATACTCTGGATGTTGCAGCGAAGCCTGCGGAAAAGGCGCCGGCCGCCAAGGTATAAGACATGCTTCAACCGAAACGGACAAAGTTCAGAAAGCAGCAAAAAGGCCGCAATCGCGGGCTGGCGCAGCGCGGCAATACCGTTGCCTTCGGCGAATTTGGCTTGAAATCGACAGGGCGTGGGCGAATTACCGCACGACAGATCGAGGCAGCGCGTCGCGCAATGACTCGCTACGTGAAACGTGGGGGGAAGATCTGGATTCGAATTTTTCCGGATAAACCGATCACAAAGAAACCTCTGGAAGTGCGTCAAGGCAAAGGCAAGGGTAACGTGGAGTACTGGGTTGTTCAGATTCAACCAGGCCGCGTTCTCTATGAAATGGAGGGTGTGTCCGAATCCATCGCACGAGAGGCGTTTCGCCTCGCCGCGGCGAAATTGCCGGTTTCTACTTCATTTGTTACGCGGCAGGTGATTTGATGAACGCGAACCAGCTTCGAGACAAAAACCGTGAAGACCTGGTTGAGGAACTTATGGGTCTGCGCCGGGAGCAGTTTAATCTGCGCATGCAGCGGGCAACCGGTCAGCTTGTCCGGTCAGATCAGTTTAAAAAGGTGCGGCGTAATATTGCGCGGATTAAGACCGTCATGGGTGAGCAAGACAAGAGTAAGGAAGCATGAGATTGAAGCATGAGTGAACAGGCAGGGAAACATACACAGGAGCAAAAAGTCCTTCGTACGGTGACCGGTGAGGTGATTAGCAGCAAGATGGACAAGACTGCTTCCGTATCGATCCCCAGGGTTGTCAAGCACCCTTTATACGGGAAGTACATCCGTCGCACCACTAAAGTTCTGGTTCACGATGAAGACAACGCTTGTAAAGAAGGTGATGTGGTTTCAATTACTGAATGTCGGCCGTTTTCGAAGCGGAAAGCGTGGCGCGTCGTTGAGATTTTAGAGCGCGCAGATGCGCAGTAACGAGCAACCGGAAAGCGATTGAATGTTTGGTAATCGATCATGATTCAGATGCAGTCAATGCTCAGCGCGGCTGATAACAGCGGAGCCCGCAAAGTAATGTGCATAAAAGTGCTGGGTGGTTCGAAGCGCCGCTATGCGGGCGTCGGCGATGTAATCAAAGTCAGCGTTAAAGATGCCATTCCACGCGGACGAGTAAAGAAAGGTGAGGTGTATAACGCCGTTGTTGTGCGCACCAGGAAGGGCGTGCGCCGAAAAGACGGATCTTTGATCCGCTTTGACGGTAATGCTGCGGTGTTGTTAAACGCGCGGCTGGAGCCGATCGGAACGCGGATTTTTGGTCCGGTGACGCGCGAGCTGCGTACCGGTCGATTTATGAAAATTATTTCCCTGGCGCCAGAAGTCCTCTGAGCCGGTTGTTTGAGCAAGATAGATGCAGCGTATTAAAAAAGGCGACGAAGTCATAGTCATAGCCGGGAAAGACAAGGGCCGGCGAGGCACTGTGCTGGGCGTTTTGAATGCGGACCGGGTTCTGGTCGAAGGCATCAACATGGTGAAAAAGCATCAGAAGCCCAATCCGAATGCCGGCATACAGGGTGGCATTATCGAAAAAGAAATGGCCCTGCATGCCTCCAATTTAATGTTGTTCAATCCGAACACGGAGAAAGGTGATCGGCTCGGCGTCAAGAAGCTCGAAGACGGACGCAAGGTGCGCTATTTCAAGTCGAATAATGAGGTGGTGGATATCTGAATCGGGGTGTCAGCCAGAGTTTGAGAAATGTCCAGATTAAGAGAATTTTACACAGAGACGGCGGTGCCGCAGCTGAAAGAGAAGCTGCAGTTAAGCAATATTATGGAAGTACCGCGGATCACTAAAATCACCTTGAACATGGGTGTTGGGGAAGCTATTGCTGATCGGAAAATAGTCGATAAGGCAATGGGCGATCTTGAATTGATCGCCGGGCAGAAGCCGGTGATGCGTCGCGCGCGTAAATCAGTTGCCACTTTCAAGCTACGCGATGGGATGCCGATCGGATGCAAGGTCACACTGAGACGGGAACGGATGTATGAATTTCTGGACAGGCTCATCTCGATCGCGATTCCGCGAATTCGGGATTTCCGCGGCTTGAGTGTGAAGGCGCTCGACGGTCGTGGGAATTACAGTATGGGCGTTCAGGAGCAGATTATTTTCCCGGAGATCGATTATGACCATATCGACGCGATTCGTGGATTGGACATTACGATAACGACCTCGGCGAGGACAAACGAGGAAGGTCAGGCGTTGCTGGAAGCTTTCAACTTCCCGTTTAAGAAATAAGGGCAGGGATTTATGGCCAAGAAATCAATGATTGAGCGTGAGAAAAAGCGAGCAAAAACGGTACAGCGTTGCGCATCGAAAAGACTGGCACTGAAGAAAATTATCGGCGATTCGAAGAGCTCCGATGACGAGCGACGCGCCGCAATGCTGGACTTGCAGAGTCTTCCGCGTAATGCGAGTCCCAGCCGCATGAGAAACAGATGTTCGATAACCGGGCGACCGAACGGTTATTACCGCAAGTTCGGCCTGGGGCGAAATAAGCTCCGGGAAGAGACGATGCAAGGCAATATTCCGGGCTTGAGTAAGGCGAGTTGGTAGGCCTGTTCACGGCTGAACTGAGAAGGAATTGAAATGAGCATGTCAGATCCTATTGCCGATATGTTGACGCGTATTCGAAACGGTCAGCATGTTGGTATGGAGAGTGTCACGATGCCCTCATCGGGACGCAAGGAAGCCATCGCGAAGGTGCTGCAGGATGAGGGTTATGTTGCCGGATTCAGCGTAGAAGCTGCGCCGGGCAACAAGAAGAATTTGACGATCGATTTGAAGTATTTCGAAGGTAAACCGGTGATCGAAAAGATTCAGCGGCTCAGTCGGCCGGGGTTGAGAATCTATAAACAGAAAGATGAACTTCCGAGCGTACTGGGTGGTTTGGGCGTGGCAATTATTTCGACATCGAAGGGATTGATGACCGATCGTGCTGCCCGTAGCCAGGGGATCGGCGGCGAAGTCATCTGTGTGGTTTCGTAAGAAGATTATTCATGTCCAGAGTTGCAAAACGGCCAGTACCTCTGCCGGAAAACGTGGAATTTAAGTTGTCCACGGGCGAACTTAAGGTCAAAGGACCTAAAGGCGAGTTGAGCATGGCAGTTAACTCCGAGGTGGAAGTCAAGCTCGATGAAGGGGTTGCCACCATCGGGGCACGATCGGGCTCGCGCTTCGCCCAGGCCATGGCAGGCACGACGCGCGCGTTGATTAATAATATGGTCAGGGGCGTTACTGATGGCTTTGAAAAAAAGCTGGAGTTGGTGGGTGTCGGTTATCGCGCTCAGGCTCAGGGCAAGGATCTGAATCTGACCCTCGGGTTTTCGCATCCCGTGATTTATGAGGTTCCGGCAGGCGTCGAGGTGGAGATTCCAAGCCAGCGAGAGATCATCGTAAAGGGCATGGACAAGCAGCAGGTTGGCCAGGTCGCGGCTGAAATCCGTCGTTACCGTCCGCCAGAGCCATATAAAGGCAAGGGCGTACGTTATGCCGATGAGCGCATTGTGCTCAAAGATGCGAAGAAGAAAGCATAGGATTTGAAGTGATGCTCAGGCAGCGGTTATGAAGAAGATTGACAGCAGAGCACGCCGGAAACGGCGCACGCGGGCAAAAATCCGGGAACTCGGCATACACCGGCTGTCCGTGCATCGCACACCGCGGCATATATACGCGCAGGTCATCGCCCCGGATGGCGGAACGGTGGTTGCTGCGGCGTCCACTTTGTCAAAGGATCTGCGAAAATCGTTGAAGAACACGGGTAATACGAAAGCAGCAGCCGAGGTAGGCAAGGCGATTGCGGCGCAAGCTAAATCAGCGGGTATTACGCGGGTGGCGTTTGACCGTTCCGGCTTTCGCTATCACGGGCGGGTAAAGGCATTGGCCGATGCCGCTCGCGGCAACGGGCTCGAATTTTAATCAGGACAAGATAGTATGGCGAGGGTTGAGCGAAATTCCGGTTCCGACGATCTGTTGGAAAAGTTGGTCACCGTTAATCGGGTGGCCAAGGTGGTAAAAGGCGGTCGACAATTTGGATTTACTGCCTTGACTGTCGTGGGTGACGGCAGCGGCCGGGTTGGTTTTGGTTACGGGAAAGCCCGCGAAGTGCCGATTGCTATCCAGAAAGCCATGCAAGTGGCGCGAAAAAACATCCAGAGCGTCGCATTGAAAGATGAGACATTGCATTACGCAATGGTGGGTCGGCATGGCGCGACCAAGGTTTATATGCAACCGGCTTCCGAGGGTACTGGCATCATTGCCGGCGGCGCCATGCGGGCCGTTTTCGAATGTGCCGGCGTGCGCAATGTTCTTGCCAAAAGTTATGGCTCCCGCAATCCGATTAATGTGGTGCGGGCGACGATCAATGCGTTATACGGCGTGAATTCTCCCGAGCTTATCGCCGCGAAACGCGGGAAGTCGGTTGAGGATATCTTGGGTTGAGATTATGACAAAGGCTAAGACAGTCAAGGTCACGTTGGTCAAGAGCAAGCATGGCCGTTTGAAGAAGCACAAAGCCTGCGTTGCAGGCCTTGGCTTGCGACGAATGCATCAGACGGTTGAGGTGATCGATACGCCTGAAAATCGCGGCATGATCAACAGAATTTCGTACCTGCTGCGAGTCGAGGAATAGTAAATGAGACTGAATACACTGAAGCCGGGCAGCAGAAAGCCGCGCAAGCGCGTTGGCCGTGGTCACGCAGCCGGGCAGGGCAAGACCTGTGGCCGCGGCGAAAAGGGCCAGCATGCTCGCTCTGGTGGTTATCACAAGGTTGGCTTCGAAGGCGGCCAGATGCCGTTGCACCGGCGCCTTCCGAAGGTGGGCTTTGTTTCCCAGAGCAAGGGCGAGACGGTTGAGTTGCGGCTTCATGAGCTGGCAATTCCGGGCGATGAGGTTGTCGACATCGACAGCCTGAAACGTGCCGGTGTCATAGTGAATCATGCCAAACGCGTCAAGGTCATCGCTTCCGGGCAAATTGAAAAGGCGGTTCGAACTCAGGGCCTGGCGGTTACCCCGGGGGCCCGCAAGGCGATTGAGGCGGCCGGCGGATCAATCGAAGACTAGAGATCGGATTTCGGCGTGACATCAGGTTTTTGAGGGCAAGACGTGGCAAAAGATAAGCTGGTTAATCCTGCAGCGGCACTGGGCGAAGCAAGCCGTTTTGCCGATCTGCGCCAGCGCCTGTTCTTTCTCATAGGCGCACTGGTCGTTTACCGAATTGGCACATTTATACCGGTGCCGGGCATCGACCCCGTTGCGCTGGAACAGTTTTTCGATCAGCAGAGCGGCACGATCCTGAGCATGTTCAACATGTTTTCCGGAGGCGCGCTGGAACGCCTGAGCATTTTTGCGCTCGGCATCATGCCTTACATTTCCGCGTCGATCATCATGCAAATGGCATCCGTGGTCGTGCCGACCCTGGCGCAGCTGAAAAAAGAAGGCGAAGGCGGCCGACGCAAGATCACGCAATACACGCGTTACGGGACGGTGTTTCTGGCTGGTCTTCAGGCGATAGGCGCTTCCGTTGCCCTGCAGAACCAGGGCGTGGTGATAAGCCCCGGGCCGAACTTCGTGTTTACAGCGGCCGTTACCCTCGTGACGGGCGTTCTATTTCTGATGTGGCTGGGTGAGCAGATTACCGAGCGTGGCATTGGTAACGGCATTTCCATGATCATTCTGGCCAGCATCATCTCCGGTTTGCCTTCTGCATTGGGCGGCACATTGCAGCTCGTGGAAACCGGCGAAATGCCGGCGGCTCTGGCCCTGATCCTGGTCATGCTGGTGCTGGTCGTGATGGCGGCAGTCGTCTTTATGGAGCGCGGACAACGCCGGATTCAGGTGCATTACGCCAAGCGGCAACAGGGACGCCGGATGATGCAGGGGCAATCCACCCATCTGCCGTTCAAAATTAATATGGCAGGCGTGATCCCGCCGATCTTTGCCTCCAGCATAATTTTGTTTCCAGCGACGATTGCAGGCTGGTTTGGCACCGCCGAGGGATTCGGCTGGTTGCAAACGCTCGGCGCACAGCTGGCGCCGGGGCAACCGATTTACATCATCATCTATGCATCGCTGATCATGTTTTTCTGTTTCTTCTATACTGCACTGGTATTCAATTCACAGGAGACTGCGGATAATCTGAAGCGATCAGGTGCATTCATTCCGGGAATTCGACCCGGGCATCAGACCGCCGAGTACATCGACAAAGTGCTTACGCGCCTGACCTTCTGGGGCGGCTTGTACATCATGTCGGTCTGTTTGTTACCGGAATTCATGATCTTGTATTGGCGGGTGCCGTTTTATTTCGGCGGCACCTCTTTGTTGATCATCGTTGTTGTGACCATGGATTTCATGTCACAACTGCAGGCCCACATGATGTCGCACCAGTATGAAGGCATGCTGAAGAAAGCCAATCTGCGTGGTTATGGTCGTGCGGGCCAGGTTAGATAAGGAGTTCGAGATGAAAGTTCGTGCATCAGTCAAAAAGATCTGCAGGAATTGCAAGATTATTGTCAGGAAACGGGTTGTGCGCGTGATTTGCACGGACCCACGGCATAAGCAGCGTCAAGGTTAAGGCAGGCTGAGCCCTAACCCGGACTGAATTTGGAGACGATTAATGGCGCGTATCGCTGGTATCAATATTCCCTTGCAGAAGCATGTGGTCATTGCATTAACCGAGATTTACGGCATCGGGACAACCAGGGCTAATAAGGCTTGTGAAGTCGCTGAGGTTGCCAAGGACGTTAAGGTCAAGGATCTCAGCGAGCCCGAAATCGAGCGCCTGCGCGCGGCGGTTGCGGCATTTATCGTCGAGGGTGATCTTCGTCGCGAAACGTCGATGAATATCAAACGGTTGATGGATTTGGGTACTTATCGTGGCATCCGACACCGGCGCGGTTTGCCGCTGCGTGGTCAGCGTACCCGGACCAACGCGAGAACACGCAAAGGTCCACGTCGCGCGATACGTAAATAGAGCATTCGAACGGATTACATTTGGCAGATTACAATATGGCACAAGCGAAAACCTCGAAAACAGCGAAGAAAGTAAAGAAACATGTCGTGGATGGGATCGCCCATATTCACGCGTCTTTCAATAACACCATCGTGACGATTACCGATCGTCAGGGTAATGCAGTCTCGTGGGCTACGGCCGGAGGTTGTGGATTTCGCGGGTCCAGAAAGAGCACGCCGTTTGCAGCACAGGTTGCGGCTGAACGAGCAGGCAAAACAGCTCAGGAATTTGGTATGAAGAACCTTGAGGTTCGGGTTTGTGGGCCAGGTCCCGGGCGGGAATCAGCGGTAAGGTCGTTAAATTCGGCTGGATTCAAGATTACGAATATTGAGGATGTAACGCCAATACCGCACAACGGGTGCAGGCCGCCGAAGAGACGGCGAGTCTAAGGAAGATAAAGAATGGCTAGGTATTTAGGTCCGAAATGTAAGCTTTCGCGTCGCGAAGGAACCGACTTGTTCTTGAAGAGCGGAATCAAGCCGCTCGACTCGAAGTGCAAGCTGGAGACTCCGCCGGGCTCGACCGCGAGCCAGCGCCGGGGGCGGCTGAGTGATTACGGATTGCAGTTGCGTGAGAAACAGAAGCTTCGTCGCATGTACGGTGTATTAGAGCGTCAGTTTCGCAACTACTACAAAAAGGCGGCTCATCTTAAAGGTTCAACTGGTGAGAATTTGCTGAAATTGCTGGAAGGCCGGCTGGACAATACGGTCTACCGGATGGGCTTCGCGTCGACGCGCGCGGAAGCGCGTCAACTGGTCAGCCATAAGTCAATTGTGGTGAATGACCATGTCGTCAATATAGCGTCTTTTCAATGTTCGGCCGGCGACAAGATTGAAGTCAGGGAAAAGGCCAAAAGCCAATCGCGTATTAAGAGTGCTCTGGATATTGCCAGTCAGGTGGGGTTACCGGACTGGGTGCAAGTCGATGAAAAGAAGATGGCTGGTGTTCTGACGTCGCTCCCCGAGCGCGAGGACATTCTGCCCGACATCAACGAAAACCTCGTCGTTGAGCTCTACTCCAAGTAAGCAGGAGGCATTAGCCAAAATGCAGGAAATGACAACAGAATTTTTACGTCCCCGAAGTGTTCGGGTTCAGTCAGAAACGGATACGAAAGCGCGGGTCATTATTGAGCCTTTCGAACGCGGTTTCGGGCACACATTGGGTAACGCGCTGCGTCGCGTGTTGCTTTCCAGCATGCCGGGCGCGGCGGTCGTCGAGGCGGAAATCGATTCCGTTCTCCACGAGTACACGAGCCTCGAGGGCGTGCAGGAAGATATCGTCGAAATTCTCCTGAATTTGAAGGCGGTGGCCATTCGCATGCACGCGCGCGAGCGCGCCGAGCTGACCCTGTTCAAAACCGGGCCCGGGCCGGTGACGGCTGGTGATATTGCTCGTGATCACGATGTGGAGGTGGTAAATCCCGATCACGTGATCGCTAATCTGACCAGCGGTGGCAGCCTGAAAATGTTGCTGACTATCGAACGCGGGCGGGGTTACCGGCCGGCGGTGCAGAAACTGAACCTCGAAGAGCACGCCGGGACGATCGGGCGTTTGCAGCTCGACGCGACATTCAGTCCGGTGCAGCGCGTCAGTTATACGGTGGAAGCTGCACGTGTCGAGCAACGCACGAATCTGGACAAGCTGATCATTGATATCGAGACCAATGGTACGATCGATGCGGAAGAAGCCATCCGGCGTGCCGGGGCTATTCTCAAGGACCAGCTGGATGTGTTTGTTGACCTGAGTGGTCAGGATGAGGCTGATGCGGAAGGCGCCGAATCGCAGATTGATCCGCTGCTGCTGCGTCCGGTGGACGAACTGGAGCTCACGGTGCGCTCGGCGAATTGCCTGAAGGCGGAAAATATCAATTACATTGGTGACCTGATTCAGCGGACCGAGGTCGAGTTACTGCGTACCCCGAACCTGGGTAAGAAGTCGCTGACGGAGATCAAGGAAGTGCTCGAAAGCCACGGCCTTGCCTTGGGAATGCGGGTCGAGAACTGGCCTCCGCAGATCCTCGTGCAGGATGACGACCAGGCTGCTTAAGTCGGGAATTTCTCAGGAACAATACCATGCGACATAGAAAATCCGGTCGGGCGCTCGGCAGAAAAAGCAGCCACCGCAATGCCATGTATAAGAATATGGCGGCTTCGCTGATTCGTCACGAAACGATTCGCACGACTCTGCCGAAGGCCAAAGAGTTGCGACGCGTGGTTGAGCCTCTGATTACCCTGGCCAAGCAGGACGGGGTAGCCCGCCGTCGGCTGGCGTTCGATCGGCTGCGCGACAAGCAGTCAGTCGGCAAGCTTTTCAATGAGCTTGGACCGCGGTTCAAGGATCGACCCGGTGGTTATTTGCGGATTTTGAAGATCGGCTATCGGCCGGGGGATTCAGCGCCTATGGCTCTGGTTCAGTTGCTGGATCAGCCGGAGCAGGAACAAGCTGCCAAATAACCGCCAGTCAAAAGATTAACGGCCCTGGGGTCTTTCCTCCCTGAATTTTGTAACTCGTACTTAATCTTGCATACGCTGTAGAGTAAGAAACGCGTTGGTTCGCCGATTCCAGGTTATCGTGACCGGCCAGGTCTTTTCTGCGGCTTGCCCTTTGTAGGGAATAAAGCGGACCGCAGGGAGCCATCCCGGCAAAGGGCAAGCCGCAGAAAAGACCGAATCCGTGGCACACAGTTTCCGTTAGTGAAATCTTCGAATTTCCCATGTATGTGCCAGCGGTCCCGGCAGGCCACCAGAGATTCTTTCCATGGGATGGCTCCCTGCGGTCCGCTTAATTCCCATGGAAAGAATCTCTGGTGGCCTGCCTCAAACAGCGGATAATCGACGTTCATCTTTTGCGCGGTTGCGGACACTATTAGCTGCGAAAGTTCGTAATACAGTCCTTGGAGGCAGGATCATGGCTCGACGTGTTCATCATATTAACTTTATCGTGCGCGATCTCGAAGCTGCCATCGTTCGGTACGAAGAAATATTGGATATGCCGGTCACGTTGAGGGATCACCTCGAACATCGCGGTGTTGATACAGCTCGCTTCAAGCTCGGTGATATGTGGATCGTTCTCGTGCAACCCACGGGTTCTGAAGGGGAGCCGGCGCGGTATTTGAAACAGAATGGTGAAGGGTTTTTCCTGATGTCGCTGGAAGTCGATTCGCTGGCGGACGAGAAAATCCGTATCGGTGCGGAAATGTTTCAGGGTAAGGAGCGCCAGGGCGTCGATGACTGGCGGGTCGTGGATTTGAAGCCGGATCTCACTTTCGGCGCGCAGCTGCAAATGATTACGACGCACCAGCAGCAAACGCCTGCCGGGTGATATTTTCGGCACCGGTTGGCGTTACGACCACGTTGTCTTCGATTCGAATTCCGCCGAATTTTTTGAGTCCGTCGATCAATTTCCAGTTCACGTCTTTAGCGACGGGTTTACTCTTTAGTTCATCAAGCAGGGAGTCAATGAAATAAATGCCAGGTTCAATGGTCAGGACCTGGCCGGGCTCCAGAGTCCGAACCAGGCGGAGGTGCGGAAATTTTGCCGGTCGCGGGATTTCTGCGCCGCTTGGATCCGCAAAAAAGCCGCCGACTTCATGCACCTGGATGCCGAGAAAGTGCCCCAGCCCATGGGGAAAGAACACGGCGGATACGCCGGTCTCGACCAGCTCGTCCGGATCGCGGGCGACGAGTCCCCAGTCCTTCAACAGACCTGCAATCGCGAGGTGCGCGAACACATGTAATTCAGCGAACGGTACATTGGGCTGAACTTTCGCGCAGATCTGTTGCTGGGTCGCATGCATAGCGGACACCATGCTGGCGAATTCGTTTTGCGTATCGAAAGCATGGGTCCGCGTAATATCACTGGCATAGCCATAGGCGCTGCATGCAGCATCGATCAGAAGACTGTGGGATTCGGCCAGTTCGCGCTCGTAGTGTTGATAATGCAGGGTTGCTCCGTTGGCGTTCGTGGCGATGATGGCGGGATAGGGGAGTTCCGACTCGGTTTGGCGGCAGGCGCGCAGGAACGCGAGCAATATATCGTACTCGGAAGCACCGTTGCGGAAGGACTGCTCGGCCGCCCGGTGTGCGGGGATGGCCCGCATCGTCGCCAGTCGAATACACTCGATTTCGAACGCTGTCTTATAAGGGCGCTGGTAATGCAGGTAATCCAGTAAAGCTTTCGGGTTCTGCCGGTCGGCGGCCGGGCCATGCCGCCATTGCTTGATTTCGCCGATAAAAGCGGTGCGGGCAGGCAATCCGGATAGCTGCGGCGACAATTCATCGGCATCGCCGATCACCAGCAGTTCAAAGCGCTTGATCCAGGTCGCCTCCGGCAAAGGTGGGGGCTTGTGCCAGTAGTCATCCGGTTGATAGATAATCAGTTTTGGCGGCTGGCCCGGTTGGTAAATTATGCAGGATTCCGGGTTTGCGGCGACCGGCAGCCATTGGACGAAATGCGGGTTTGGTATGAACGGATAGGGCTGGTCATCGAGGAACCGGTAAATGTCGGCGCCGGCGCCGATAACGACGGCATCGAAGCCACACTGCTCAAGGGCAGTATCGAAACGCTGCATTATCGTAGAGAGATGTTCGTCATAAAGCTCGATTAATTTGTTGTCTGTTCTTTCCATACGTAGCCACTTTTTGCTATCGAAGGTTATGCACACCATAATTTACCTACTATGACTAGACAAACAATTCTGACCGGGGTGACAACAACCGGAACGCCCCATCTGGGCAATTACGTCGGCGCGATCCGGCCATCGGTTGCGGCCAGCCAGCGCGACGACACGAATAACTTCTATTTCCTTGCGGATTATCACGCCCTGGTCAAGAACCAGGATCCGGAGTCCGTGCACCACTCGAGTCTGGAAGTCGCGGCGAGCTGGCTGGCGGTTGGCCTGAATACGCAAACAGCGATTTTTTACCGGCAGTCGGATATTCCGGAAATTCCTGAGCTGATGTGGATTCTTAATAGCGTCACGGCCAAGGGTCTGATGAACCGGGCGCATGCCTACAAGGCGGCGGTCGACGCTAATAAGGAAAGTGGTTCGGATCCGGACCAGGGCATCATGATGGCCTTGTTCAGTTATCCGGTACTGATGGCGGCCGACATTCTGTTGTTCAACGCTGATCGAGTGCCGGTCGGTCAGGATCAGAAGCAACATGTCGAAATGGCGCGGGATATTGCGCAGCGCTTTAATCACAATTTTGCCGAACTGTTTGTCATTCCCCAGGCGGCAATCGACACCAATACGGCGGTATTGTCCGGCCTGGACGGTCGCAAAATGAGCAAGAGTTATAACAATGCGATACCGTTATTCGTACCGGAGACAAAGCTTCGCAAACTGATTATGAAAATAAAGACGAATTCACTGGAGCCCGGTGAACCGAAAGAAACCAAAGGATCCACGCTGTTTGAAATCTACCGGGCATTTGCCGATGAATCAGAAGTCGAAGCCATGCGGTCACGATTCGCCGCAGGAATTGGCTGGGGGGATTTAAAGCAGGAGCTTTTCGAGTATCTGAATGGGCACCTGGGCTCAGCACGAGACGAATACAATCGATTGATTGCCGCGCCGGATCACATTGAAACCGTTCTTCAAGACGGCGCCGAGCGGGCCCGTGCGATCGCTGTCCCGTTTATTGCAAAGGTCAGGGACGCCGTGGGTATTCGATCTCTGGCCGGCTGAGGCGGCTGATCCGCAGGAGAACCTCTCAGACCAGCGCGGGTCGAGCGATCTGTGCGTCCAGAACGCCGGCTACGGCTTGCAAGGAGCGAAATGGTTTTCCCGATATCCGGGTGCTCAGCCAGCGGTCGATTTCTGTAATCTCTTCGTCCATCAGAAATGCATCGGGGTCTTTCCAACCGATGAAGGCCGTGCAACTGTCCAGGCTGACCAGCAGCGGCCGATCAACCGACGAGGGTTTGATATTGCAGTCGGGTACGACGATCACGGGTAAGACCGTGACCGATGAGCCAACAAGCTGGCTCAGCGCACGCGCCATCAGGGTGGTCTGATGCTTATGTCTGCTTAGGTCGCAGTTTATGTCACCGGGCTGGAAAGTCAGGCTGCGTGGTTCGGCGCAAACCGATTCGTATCGATTTTCCGGCACTGGAAACAATTGCACTGTATATACGCCGTTTGTGCCCAGCACCAGATTATCGACGATACCTTTGCCGATTGGCACGGAATGGTAAATGCGGTTACCCCGCAGCTGCGCTTCCACCAACTTTTGTGCGACAGCAATGTGTGTATCGAGTAACTTTGCCAGCCGGATCCGGTAACGTGCCAATTGAATCATCTTGGCCACGCCGAAGCCCAGTATGAACAACAAAGCCGCAGCAATCGCGACGTGCAGGCTGAGCGACATGTCTGCCCACCAGTCGCGGCGACCGAATATCATCAGCAGCAGGATTGACGCCACGAACAGCAGCGCTGCGGTCCGGTATTGATCCCAACGGCGCCCTGTTATTTTCAGGGCCTGGTGGACGATCTCACCCGGACGCCGACTGACGGGCCTGACGCGCCGGAAACCCGCCAGAAAAGCTTTTGCGGCAGCAACGAGCGCCGCGATCGCCAGGTACGACAACGACACGGTCAGGGCGACCGCGGTAAAAAACAGGGCGTTGGTCAGGAATGGCAGGTCCATCGAGAGCACAGCCTAGGGGAGACCCGCTAGCCGCTCTATGACCGACATCACAAACAGCGCGCCGGTGAATACGCTGTCTGTTATGTTGAAATGCCTCGGCGGTAGGCTCGACATCTATAGCGGGTCCCGGGCAGATAGCAGCCTGCAGCATTTGCATCAGGCGGCGGCCCGGTCGGCGAACAGGCCCAAAAACAGGTTCGCAAGCAGAACGAGCAGGCCGGTCGACAATCCACCGCCGCGGGTCGCTTGCCATTCATCCAACGGGCAGAAACTGTGTTCTCCGGGCGGCGCCACAGCTTGCGTTTATTTATCAACAAATCGAGCGCTCGAATTACTTTGTTGCGTTGTCGCAACATACTGAGATAACCCGCTCATCTGCTGGATCGTGGTTATTACGTACCTAAAACGCTTGGCATCACATAATCCGTTGAACTATAGTCGAGCTTAAACAACAAGGAGCATGCCGATGATCAGTATCGCCAGTCGGAGTTTATTGGCCGCAGTCATTGCAGGACTCACACTTTTCGCCTGGCCCGCGGCCAGCGTGTTTGGCCAGGGCGCCGAAAGAGAGGAAATGTTGGTGACCGGTTCGCGTATCCGGCAGGATCCGCTCGAGGAAAAGGCACCGTTGATGATGCTTGACCGTGCCGATATCGACCGGACCGGCCTGACATCACTCGGTGAGTTGGTGGGGCGTCTGACCACCTCGGGTTCGCCGTTGACGACGCGGCAAAACAATAGTGGTAATGCCGGTTTCCCGCCAGATGGCGGCGGCATCGGTGCCGGTGCGGCACAAGCTGACCTGCGTAACCTCGGTACAAAACGAACCCTGGTGCTCGTGGATGGTCTGCGCTGGGTCAGTGAATCTTCGGCCAGTGGTGTTGGCGCGGCCGTCGACCTGAATTCGATCCCGCTGTCGGCTATCGAGCGCATCGAAGTGCTCGAGGATGGCGCTTCGGCGATCTATGGTTCTGACGCGATCGCCGGCGTCATCAACGTGATCACGAAGAAAAACTTCGATGGCATGGAGCTGGCAGGGTATGTCGGCACCTATGATGAAGGTGGCGGAACCCAGGATTACAGCATCACGTTCGGCAAGGACACCGACGACATGAGCTTTTTATTCAGCCTCGGTTATGTCGAGCAGAAGCGCATCCGCGCGAGCGAAATCCAGCAGGCGTCGACACCGATCCCGTTCGTCACGGACGGCACGGGCGGAAGTTCGGGCACGCCGCAGAGCCGAATCAACTTCTTCGATCCGAATACGAATCTTGAAATTGACTGTACGACCAACGATGGCGTCGATGGCCCCGTCTACGATCCGGCCAATCCGTGTGCCGGCGATGATTTTCATCCGTTTACGACGGCCGATCGATTTAATTTCGCACCGTTCAACCTCGTCTTGACGCCGTCGGAGCGCGTCAATATTTACACGCAGGTGCAGTACAAACTCGCGGACCGCGTCCAGCTCTATGCGAAGGGCATGTATACGAATCGTGAGTCCACGAACCAGGCCGCGCCCGAGCCGCTGTTTATCGGCCCCGACGCGGGTAACGGGAATTTGATGGACACCATCGGTGTCGACGTGACGAACCCATTTAATCCGTTTGGATTTACGTTGAATGCCGACCCGACGGCCGGACCCGTGAACTTCGTATTTGCCGGGCGCCGCCCGCTCGAAGCCGGGCCCCGGATATTTAACCAGGACGTCAGCACCTGGTATGTGGCCGGTGGTTTGCAGGGTGATTTCGACGCCTGGGGCCAGACATTCTATTGGGATGCCAATGCTATATCCGCGCAGAACCGGGCCGACCAGATCAAGCAGGGGGCTTTCAACTCATCGCATATCAAGCTGGCGCTTGGGCCGGTTGATACCTGTGCTGCCGTTCCAGGTTGTGTACCGTTGAATTTTTTCGGCGGGCAAGGGTCCGATGGCAGCGGCACGATTACATCAGATATGCTGAGCTGGATCGGCTTCACACAGAAAGACGTTGCCCAGCAGGACCTGTTCGAGTTTTCGGCCAATATCAGCGGCGATATTCTTGACCTGCCGGCTGGCGGCCTGGCATTTGCCGCTGGCGTTGCGCATCGCGAACAGGAGGGCTTCTTTCAGCCCGACGCCGTGGTCGTGGCTGGCGAAACCGCGGGCATTCCGGCCCTGCCGACTCGTGGTGCTATCGACGTCGACGAGTTGTACGGCGAAATCAATATTCCGCTCCTCGAAGGCGTGTTCCTGGCGCAATACCTGGAAGTCTCCGGGGCCGTTCGATACTCGGACTACGATCTGTTCGACGACACGATCACCCAGTTCGGCCTGAACTGGAAGCCGATCAACGACTTGCTCGTGCGTGCGACGGTCTCGGAAGGGTTCCGTGCGCCGACGATCGGTGAGTTGTTTGGTTCCGCGGCGCGCTTCGATCAGACGCTCACTGATCCGTGTTCGGATTTCCTGAACCTCGGCCAATCGCAGCAGACCATCGATAACTGTATTGCGCTGGGTGTGCCGGCGGACGGCAGCTATGTGCAGTTCAATCCGCAAATATCGACAGCCACGGGCGGTAATGACTTGCTGACCCCGGAGACTGCCGACAGTTATACGGTGGGCTTCGTCTATGCGCCTGAGTGGGCGACAGATGCTTCGTGGACCAATGGTATCGAGTTCGAATTCACCTATTGGAACCACGAGGTCGAGAATGCGATCCAGGCATTCGAAGCGCAGATACAGCTCGATGGTTGCGTGGATTCGGGAGATCCAAACGACTTTCTCTGCGACGGCATCGGCCGCACAGCTAACGGCGTCATCAATGCCTTCGACCAGAGGTTGACGAATATCGGCGGCATCGACACGAGCGGTTACGATATCAACCTGATCTGGACGAGTCCGGAATTCGGTATCGGTCAGTTCGTGGCGAGCTGGTACAACACGATTCTGGATGAGTACACTGAGATTGTGCCGATCTCCGTGACCGACTTCGGCGAGATCGTCCGGGAAGGCACCGAAAATGGTGACCCGGAGCGCGCCTGGCCCGAACTCCGTTCGACGTTTATTCTCGAGTGGATGCGCGATCAGTGGAGTGCCGCCTGGACCTTGCGCTATCTCGACGACGTGACTGAAAGCTGTTCGGGTGGTGCCGAGACCATCGTGCCATCACCTTGTTCGGATGTGAGCGGCGGCACGAACAAACTCGACTCAGTCGCTTACAACGATCTGCAGGCCACCTGGCGACCGGGCAGGTTCGATGAAAATCTCGACCTGACCGTCGGCATCAATAATCTCTTCGATGAGGATCCACCGGCCTGTTATAGCTGCGCGTTGAACGGCTTCAACGGTAATGTCTACGACATTCCCGGCCAGTTCTACTACGCGCGTCTGACCTATCGCCGTTGATTGGCGAGCTGATGCCGGAAACTACAAGCGGCCCCGTCTCGGGGCCGCTTTTTTTCTGCGAAAAATTAAGAAAAACTCTTTCGTATCAATAACTTCTAGGCATATAAAAATCGCCGAATCAGGTCTCACGAAGCGGCTTTCTGCCGGCTGGAGCAGGCTGCGTATTCTTCGAGAACCGGAGCCAGGTATTGCCCGGTATAGGAGTCAGGATTCGCGGCGACGGCTTCGGGCGTGCCCTCGGCCAGCAGAGTGCCGCCCCCGTCGCCGCCTTCCGGACCGAGGTCGATGATCCAGTCGGCGGTTTTGATGACATCGAGGTTGTGTTCGATCACGACGATCGTGTTGCCGTGATCCCTTAACCTGAGCAGAACCTGCAGCAGGTGTTCAATATCGAAAAAATGCAGGCCGGTGGTTGGTTCATCGAGTATATAAAGCGTGTTCCCGGTCGCGCGCTTCGACAATTCCTTGGACAGTTTGACGCGCTGTGCCTCACCACCGGACAAGGTGGTCGCATTCTGCCCGAGCTTGATATATGACAAGCCGACATCGGCCAGCGTCTGCAGTTTGCGCGCAATCACCGGGACATTGGTCAGGAAGTTCAATGCTTCCTCTACGGTCATCTCCAGAACTTCATGAATGTTCTTACCCTTATATTTGACCTCCAGGGTTTCGCGGTTATAACGCTTGCCCTTGCAAACATCACACGGGACGTAAACATCCGGCAGAAAATGCATTTCCACGCGGATAACGCCGTCTCCCTGGCAGGCCTCGCAGCGCCCGCCTTTGACATTGAAGCTGAAGCGACCCGGACGGTAGCCGCGCGATCGTGCTTCCTGGGTTCCGGCGAAGATTTCCCGCACGGCGGTAAACAGACCCGTGTAGGTTGCCGGATTGGATCGCGGGGTTCGTCCGATCGGACCCTGGCTGATATCGATGACGCGATCGATCAGCTCCAGGCCGTCAAGCGCATCGTGCGGTGCCGCATCGTAGTTGCTCTTGTTTAGCGCGCCGGCCGCGGCGCGGTATAAGGTATCGTTGATCAGCGTGGATTTACCCGACCCGGACACGCCGGTCACACAGGTCATCACGCCGAGCGGGATGCTGACATCGATATTTTTCAGATTGTTGCCGCGCGCGCCTTTGATGGTCAGGCGCAATTGCGGATCCACCGCGCAGCGCTCGGCCGGCATCTCGATGCGCCGCCGTCCCGACAGGTATTGGCCGGTCAGTGAAGTGGGGTGCCGCAGAATTTCCGCCGGGGTGCCTTGTGCAACGAGCTGACCGCCGTGCACGCCTGCACCGGGACCCAGATCGACGATGTGGTCACTGGCGAGAATGGCTTCTTCATCGTGTTCGACGACGATGACGGTATTGCCGAGATCGCGCAGGTGGGTCAGCGTATTCAGTAATCGCTTGTTATCTCTCTGATGTAGGCCGATCGACGGTTCGTCGAGGATATACATGACGCCGACGAGGCCCGATCCAATCTGGCTGGCCAGTCGAATGCGCTGCGCTTCGCCACCCGAAAGCGTTTCGGCGCTGCGGTCCAGGCTCAGGTATTCGAGGCCAACGTCGCCGAGAAACTTCAGACGCTCGCGAATCTCCTTGACTATTTTCGTCGCCACCTCGCCACGCCAGCCGGCCAGGCTCAGATCGTCGAAAAACACCATGGCGCGGCTGACGGCCATGGCGGAAATCTCAGCAATCGAGGTGTTACTGACGAACACGTTACGTGCCGCCGTATTGAGGCGCGCGCCGTGGCAGGTTGGACAGGGCTGGATGCTCAGGTATTTGGCAAGTTCCTCGCGCACCATGCCGGATTCAGTTTCCCGATAGCGGCGCTCGAGGTTCGGCAGGATGCCTTCAAAGCGATGTTGCCGGCTGATTTTTACGCCACGCCCGGTTTGATAATGAAACTGGATTTTTTCGCCACCGCTGCCGTGCAGCAGGATTTTCTGGTGCGCTTCATCGAGATCTTCATACGGCGCTTCGATGTCGAAGTCATAATGCGCGGCCAGGCACTGGATCAATTGAAAATAATAGGCGTTACGCCGGTTCCAGCCGCGCACCGCACCGCCGGCGAGACTCAGGTGTGGATAGCGGACCACCCGGCTGGCGTCGAAAAACTGCCGCACACCGAGACCGTCACAGCTTGAACAGGCGCCGATGGGATTGTTGAACGAGAACAGGCGTGGTTCGAGTTCGGCAATACTATAGTTACAGATCGGGCAGGCAAACCGCTCGGAGAACAATATTTCTTCGTGTTCGGTGCCTTTGTTCATGTACGCGACTTTTGCGATACCGTCGGCGAGCTTCAAGGTTGTCTCGAAAGATTCAGCCAGGCGCAGGGCAATATCCGCGCGAACCGTAAAGCGATCCACGACCACCTCGATCGTATGCTTGCGGCGCAAGTCGAGCTTTGGTGGGTCGTCGAGTTCATAGACCTCACCATCGATTCTTGCCCGCACAAACCCTTGTGACCTTAGATCCGTCAGCAGTTGCGCGTGCTCGCCTTTGCGGTCTTGCACCACCGGCGCGAGCAACAGCAGTTTTTCGCCGGAGTCGAGGGTCAGCACTTCGTCGACCATTTGACTGATGGTTTTCGCCTCCAGGTCTTCGCCATGGTCCGGGCAACGCGGGCTGCCGGCGCGGGCAAACAGCAGACGCAGGTAATCATGGATTTCCGTTACCGTGCCGACCGTCGAGCGCGGATTATGCGAGGTGGACTTCTGTTCGATCGAAATGGCCGGCGACAAGCCCTCGATATGGTCGACCTCTGGTTTTTCCATCATCGACAGAAACTGGCGCGCATAGGCCGACAGCGATTCGACATAACGCCGTTGCCCCTCGGCGTAAATCGTGTCGAATGCCAGCGACGATTTACCTGATCCGGAGAGTCCGGTGATGACAATCAGCTGGTCCCGGGGGAGTTCCAGATCGATGTTCTGCAGGTTGTGAGTGCGGGCGCCGTGGATACTGATGGTGTGCATTGCAGTGAAAAATCCGGGAATCTGCGAACCAACAGATAACTATACTTCTTTTCAGAAGCGGGCGTAGTCCAGGGTGAGTTGCACGGTATATCCGCATATCTTGGCAGGCGGGTCGACCCGAGGCGGATATTTATATGCTTATGTCGGATTTGCGCGTGTCTTTTTGCAGTGGCGGGCATACAATATGCAGCCCTCGTTGCAGGCGGGCAGCGCAGAGTCTAGAAAATTAATTTAAATTCAGGTGGTTACAGGGGGTCGATATGGCGCGCGGGGTTAATAAAGTGATAATCGTCGGAAATCTGGGACAGGAACCGGACACTCGCTACATGCCAAGCGGGTCGGCCGTGACCAATATCAGCGTGGCGACCAATGAGTCCTACAAGGACAAGACCACGGGTGAGCAGGTTGACCGGACCGAGTGGCACAGAGTGGCTTTTTTCAACCGGCTGGCGGAGATCGCCGGTGAGTATCTGCACAAGGGATCGCAGGTGTATGTCGAGGGGCGTTTGAGAACCCGAAAGTGGCAGGACAAAGAGGGGCATGATCGCTACACGACCGAAATCATTGCCGATCAGATGCAAATGCTGGGTGGCCGCGGCGGATCGCCGGACATGCCGAGCCAGCCGCAGGGGAAATTTCAGCCGAGTCGCCCGGCAAGTGCGGCGGCCGCGCCTGAACCGGAGTTCGACGACGACATTCCGTTCTAACTGCCCGGCGGGCCTCGTATCCGCAATGTTTGATGAGTCGGCGCACCTTAATCAGTGCGCCGGTTTTTTTGCAGTATCTGCCAAACACAAAACCAGGACATATAAAGGAAATATCTGATGGGAGCCTTCAAGGAACCGCATGGCGGCGTTTTAAAAGAGCTTTATCTCGACGCTGCGGCGGCGCAGGATGAGAAACAGAAGGCGCTGAACTATATGTCCTGGGATCTTACCGATCGCCAGCTCTGTGATATCGAACTGCTGTTGAATGGCGCTTTTTCGCCGCTCGAGGGTTTTCTGACCCAGGCTGAATACGAGGGGGTGGTCAAAGACATGCGGCTGCCGGGCGGGGTGCTGTGGCCCATGCCGATTACCCTGGATGTCAGCGAGGACTTTGCCCAGCAGGTCAAGGTCGGCGAGACGATTGCGCTTCGCGACCCGGAAGGTGCGTTGATTGCCACGCTCGAAGTGTCGGACAACTGGGCGCCGGATAAGGCTCAGGAGGCTCGATCGGTATTTGGCACCGAGGACCAGGCACATCCGGGAGTCAATTATCTGCTCAACGCGGCGCACCCGGTTTATCTGGGCGGCAAGCTGCGGGGCCTTGAAGCGCCGGCTCATTATGACTTCAAGGCATGGCGCGATACGCCTGCGGAAATGCGCGAGCGGTTTCGCAAGCTTGGCTGGCGCAAGGTAGTCGCCTTTCAGACGCGCAATCCAATGCACCGCGCTCACGTTGAACTGACATTTCGCGCGGCACGCGACAATGAAGCTAATCTCCTCATTCATCCCGTGGTTGGCATGACCAAACCCGGTGACATCGATCACTACACCCGGGTCCGCTGCTACGAGCATTTGCTCGAACAATATCCGGAGCAGACTACGGCCCTGAGCCTGCTCGGGCTGGCAATGCGCATGGCCGGCCCAAGAGAGGCAGTCTGGCATGCGCTGATTCGCAAGAATTACGGATGCACGCATTTTATCGTTGGCCGTGATCACGCCGGTCCGGGCAGTGACTCCAAAGGTGAACCATTTTACGGCCCGTATGATGCCCAACAAATGATGAAGGACTACGCTGAAGATCTCGACATTACTATGGTGCCGTTCCAGTTGATGGTTTATGTCGAAGATCGCGCCGAGTATCTGCCGGTTGACGAGACCACCGATGAGCAGACGGTATTGAATATCTCGGGAACGGAGTTTCGTCGGCGCCTTCAGGAAGGTCTGGAGATCCCCGACTGGTTTTCGTACCCGAAAGTCGTCGCAGAACTCCGCAAATCCTATCCGCCGCGCCGCCAGCAGGGTGTCACGATTTTTTTCACCGGCCTTTCGGGCTCCGGCAAGTCAACGATTGCGAATGCGTTACTGGTCAAGCTGCTGGAAATTGGTGATCGTCCGGTGACGCTTCTCGACGGTGATCACGTCCGCAAGAATCTCTCCAGTGAACTCGGCTTTTCCAAGGAACATCGCGACATCAACATTAAGCGCATCGGCTATGTCGCGTCGGAGATTTGCAAGAATGGCGGCATTGCGATTTGTGCGCCGATTGCGCCATATGCTGCTACGCGTCAGCAGGTGCGCGAGATCAACGAAAAGGTCGGCGGTTTTGTGGAAATACATGTGTCCACGGCTCTGGAGGTTTGCGAAGAACGCGATCGAAAAGGCCTTTACGCGAAGGCCAGGGCCGGCATCATCAAGGAATTTACCGGCATATCCGATCCCTACGAGGCCCCGGAGAATCCCGAGATTCGTATAGACACCGTGGGTTTGAGCCCGGATCTGGCCGCGCATCGCATTCTGGTCAAGTTGGAAAGCCTGGGCTACATACGTTAGTGGCCGGGCAATATCGCCTTGCTGGACCCGCACCGTTTCCTGATAATGATCTGTGTCCGACGCTAAAGGAGGGAGGCTGGCCCGCATCCATATGCCAGGCAAGCTGTACGTAAAAACTTTCGGTTGCCAGATGAACGAGTACGACACCGGCAAGATGCTGGACGTACTGCGTGACAGTCATGGACTGGAGCCAACCAGCGATCCTGAGGAAGCGGACGTTCTGTTATTGAATACCTGTTCGGTGCGCGAGAAAGCCCAGGAGAAGGTTTTCTCGCAATTGGGCCGTTGGCGTCAAATGAAAGAACGTCGGCCGAACCTGGTCATTGGTGTTGGCGGCTGTGTTGCCAGTCAGGAGGGCGCCGCGCTCGCCGAACGCGCAAGCTGTGTCGATATGGTGTTCGGGCCCCAGACCCTGCATCGTTTGCCCCAGATGCTGGAGCGTGTGCATGTTGACCGTCCGCCGGTGGTCGATGTCAGCTTTCCCGCAATCGAAAAATTCGACAATCTTCCGGAGCCGCGTGCGGAGGGTCCAAGCGCGTTTGTTTCGATTATGGAAGGGTGCAGTAAGTACTGCAGTTTCTGTGTCGTTCCCTATACGCGCGGCGAAGAAATCAATCGCCCGCTGGACGACGTGGTCGCCGAGATCGTGCGGCTGGCCGCGCAGGGCGTTAAGGAAGTGAATTTGCTCGGCCAGAACGTCAACGCTTACCAGGGGCGCATGTATGATGGCGGCACGGCTGATCTGGCAACATTAATCAATTACGTCGCGCACGTTGATCAGATCGAGCGAATTCGTTTCACCACGTCGCATCCCCAGCATTTTGGTGAACGGCTGGCTCAGGCGTATGCGGATGTGCCAAAACTGGCGAATTATCTGCATTTGCCGGTGCAAAGTGGTTCGGATCGCATTCTTTCGCAGATGAAGCGCGGCTACACGGCATTGGAATATCGGCATAAAATAAGGCGATTGCGGGAAGCCCGGCCTGACATCAGTATATCGACCGACATCATCGTTGGTTTTCCCGGTGAAACCAGCAGTGATTTCGAAGCCACGATGAAGCTCGTGGATGACATCGGTTTTGACCAGTCCTTCAGCTTCATCTATAGCGCCCGGCCCGGCACGCCGGCCGCGGCACTCCCCGACCTGGTGTCACGCGAGGAAAAACTGCAGCGTCTGTCGCGCTTGCAGAAGCGCATCAATGCGCGGGCCGCCGAGATCAGTGACGCGATGGTCGGCACAGTTCAGAGAGTGCTCGTCGAGCGCACCTCTCGCAAGGATGCACGGCAGTTGGCCGGGCGTACCGAGAATAATCGCTGGGTTAACTTCGACGGCGATCATCGTTTGATCGGTCGTTTCGTGAACGTCGAGATAACCGAGGCATTGCCTAATTCGTTACGGGGGCGAGCACCTTGAATAAGCACTGGTCCGAAGAGGCTGCTTGAATACCGTCACGGAAACCCAGGAAGTGGTTCTGGAACCGTTGGACAACGAGGTTCTGGCGAATCTCTGTGGTCAGTTGGACGAGCACCTGAGGCAGATCGAACGGCGGCTGGGCGTTAATATCAGCAATCGCGGCAACCGGTTTCGGATTATGGGGCCGACAGCGGCATCGCGCACCGGCGCGGATGTCTTGCGCGAACTATACAAGCTGGCGAAATCTGAACGATTGGACCCGCAACGCGTGCACATGTGTTTACAGGAATCTGGCATGACTGAAGGCGACGCAAGCGCGGAACAAAACATGACTGATGTCGCGTCCTTGAAAACACGGCGCTTGTTGATCAAACCGCGAGGCGCCCATCAGCGCGCCTATATCACGGGAATTCGCGAAAATGACCTGAGTTTTGGTATTGGCCCGGCCGGCACGGGCAAGACGTATCTGGCGGTCGCCAGCGCGGTGCACGCCCTCGAAGAAGAGCACGTGCGGCGCATTGTTCTGGTGCGGCCTGCCGTCGAGGCGGGAGAGCGTCTCGGATTCTTGCCGGGTGATTTGGCCCAGAAAGTTGATCCATATTTGCGCCCGATGTACGACGCTTTATATGAGATGATTGGTTTCGATCGTGTCGCCAAGCTGGTCGATCGAAATGTTATTGAGGTTGCGCCATTGGCATTCATGCGTGGGCGAACGCTGAATGAGAGTTTCATCATTCTCGATGAAGCGCAGAACACGACCATCGAACAGATGAAGATGTTTCTGACGCGCATGGGCTTCGGTTCGCGAGCGGTCGTGACGGGCGATATAACGCAGATTGATTTACCGAGAAACGAGATGTCGGGTCTTCGGCATGTTATGGCGGTATTGGATGGTGTTCCGAATATCAGCTTCACATTCTTTGATCCGCGGGATGTGGTTCGTCACAGGCTGGTCCAGCGGATAGTCGAAGCCTATGAAAGGTTCGACAAAGATCCGGTGCCGTCGGATGAGCAGCCGGCTGAATAATGGATCCTGTCCCTGTAAACCAGTCGTTTCAGGTCGATCTGCAGGTCGCCGCCGGCGATGATGAATTGCCCGGCGGTGCCGAATGGTCGCGGTGGGCCGGCGCGGCGCTGGATCTGGCGGGCGCTGTCGACCCTGCAGCAGCAAGAATGACGGTACGTATCGTCGGGCGCGATGAGAGCCGTCAGTTGAATAAATCTTACAGACACACGGACGCGGCAACCAACGTGCTCGCATTCCAGGGTATCGACAAGAATGAGTTTCTCGTGGAGGAGGAGCGCGAGTTGGGTGATCTCGTTATTTGTTTGCCAATTGTCTACCAGGAAGCGCAACAGCAGGGCAAGCCGCCATTGGCTCATCTGGCGCATCTGGTCGTACACGGCACTTTGCATCTGATCGGGTTCGATCATCAGGATGATGTTAATGCCGAGCGGATGGAGCAGCTCGAAACGCAGGTCATGCGACGATTAGGTTTTGCCGATCCTTACAGTGGGCATCAGGCAAGCTGCACGGCGGCTGAAAACGGATGAGCGCAGACAAATCACCAGACGATAAGGCCAATTGGTATACCCGATTACGCGGTCTGCTGAAGAAAGAGCCGGACACGCGGATCGACCTGCTGGATATGTTGCGCGATGATCGTTGGCGAAAAGTGCTCGATAGCGACGAAATGGCAATGTTGCGCGGCGTACTCGAGGTCTCTGAAGCCCAGGTGCGGGACGTGATGGTGCCGCGTTCACAAATGGTCGTAGTGGAAAGAGCCGCACCCAAGGAGGAGGTTCTCGAGACGATCATCGAATCCGGACATTCGCGATTTCCGGTGATAGGAGAGGACCGTGATGAGGTGGTCGGAATTTTGCTGGCCAAGGATGTTCTGTCTTACTTCATTGCGACGCCCGACGAGCCTTTTGATTTCGGCCGATTCCTGCGTCAGGCGACGTTTATTCCAGAGAGCAAACGGCTTAATACTTTATTGAAAGAGTTTCGCGTCAGTCGCAATCACATGGCGATAGTCGTGGATGAGTACGGCGGCACGTCGGGTCTTTTGACTATCGAGGATGTTCTTGAAGAAATCGTTGGTGAAATAGACGATGAACATGATCCGCTTGAAGCCGAACCCATACAAAAGCAGGGTGATTCCCGGTTTCACGTGCGCGCGTTGACGCGTATAGACGACTTCAACGAGTATTTCAAGACTGATTTTCTCGACGAAGAATACGACACAGTTGGCGGATTGGTTATCCACGAACTCGGCAGGATGCCGCGTCGGGGAGAGAGCGTTTCGTTTCAAGGCTTTCATTTCAGGGTTATCCAGGCAGACCGGCGGCGCGTGCATACGCTCGAAGTATTGCGTGACGACCTGCCGGCCGACGAAGAACCTGCGACCACGCTTTGACTGTACCTGCCGGCTTAAAGATAAGAGGCCGCTGGTTCGCGGGGCTGGCGGGCTGTCTTCTGCCACTGAGTTTTGCGCCGTTCCACTTGTATGGTCTTGCGCCGGTTTTGCTGGCCGGATTATTTTTCCTCTGGGACGGTCAACAGCCGCGCGAAGCGGCCTGGCGCGGTTTCTGGTTCGGGTTTGGTGCTTTTGCAGCGGGCACATACTGGCTCTATATCAGCATTCATGTGTTTGGTGGCGCGCCGCTTTGGGTGGCCGTGTTGCTGATGCTGGGCCTGGTTTGGTTGATGGGCATGTACGTGGCCCTCTGCGGCTATCTGATCGCGACCCTGCCGTCGAGTTCTATGGCATTGCGCTGGTGCGTCGCCTGGCCGGCCTGCTGGACGCTGATCGAGTGGTTACGCAGCTGGTTATTCAGCGGTTTTCCGTGGCTGAGTATCGGCTATGGTCAGATTGATGGCTGGTTGCGCGCTTGGGCGCCGGTCGGCGGGGTGTTCGCCGTGTCACTGGTTGCCGTAATCATCGCCGGCGTTCTATTGACCCTGGCACGCGGCACTGCGATGGATCGAAAAATTGCGGCAGCGATTGCGGTCATGATGATTGCTGCGACCTGGTTGCTTCATGACCGAGACTGGACTTCATCGACGGATCAGGATTTGCGCGTACGCCTGATCCAGGGCTCGATTTCCCAGGATCGCAAGTGGTTGGCTGAGCAACTGCAACCGACTCTTGAGTTGTACACGGAGCTGACTTTTTCGCCCGGTGATTCAGCGATTACGCCGCATCTGACAGTTTGGCCTGAAGTCGCCGTGCCGGCCGTAGCCCACCGCGTCCAGGACTTTCTCGATGATGTGGCGGCGCAAGCACGAGCCGCCGGCATGCAGATTTTCCTCGGCATACTGACTTATGATTTCGAAAACGAACAATTACGCAATTCGCTGATCGCCGTCGGTGAACAGAACGGTGCTTATCACAAACGGCACCTGGTACCGTTTGGGGAGTTCTTTCCGGTGCCGGATTTTGTGCGCGCATGGATGCGCTTGTCTGGCATGCCGAGCCAGGATACCGCGTCCGGAGAACGCTTCCAGGCGCCGCTGCGCGTGGGTGATATCCAATTGGCGCCGAGCATTTGTTACGAAGACGTATTCGGTTCCGAGCAGCTGGATTTCCTGCCCGCGGCCGGCATGCTGGTTAACGTCAGCAATGATGCGTGGTTTGGAGATTCGGTCGCACCGCACCAACATCTACAAATGGCGCGCATGCGCGCTCTGGAGGCGGGTCGTTTCATGCTGCGTGCGACGAATACCGGCATCACGGCGATCATTTCGCCACGTGGCAGCGTTTTGCATCAGTCGCCGCAATTCGAAACTCATGCTCTGAATGCCGTCGTTCAGCCCTATGCAGGTCGGACGCCTTATATGCGAGCAGGGAATTATCCGGTGCTGATTGTCTGTCTGGCTTTTATCGGGTTAGCCGTTTACCTTACGCGGCGAAACCAGCAATATTCGGGCTAGCGGCCAAATCAAAAAAGAGTTGCCGGGTCAGTGACAGACATCCCATACAATCATCACGAAATAGAAGCCGAAGCTCAGGACTTCTGGGCGCGGCATAAGACTTTCAAGGCGCACGAAGACCCCGGGCGTGAGAAATTTTATTGTCTGTGCATGTTTCCGTATCCCAGCGGGAGACTGCATATGGGCCATGTCCGGAACTACACCATCGGCGACGTTATTTCTCGATACCAGCGGATGTTAGGCAAGAATGTATTGCAGCCGATGGGTTGGGATGCCTTCGGTTTGCCGGCCGAAGGTGCAGCCATAAAGCATGGCATGCCGCCGGCCAAATGGACCCGAGAGAACATTGATTATATGCGTGGCCAGCTGCAGCGGCTCGGTTTTGGCTATGACTGGGATCGCGAGCTGGCGACCTGTGACCCGGCTTATTATCGCTGGGAACAGTGGTTGTTCACGCGCATGCTGGACAAGGGCCTTGCGTACAAGAAGCAGGCGATTGTGAACTGGGATCCGGTGGACCAGACGGTGCTGGCCAATGAGCAGGTGATCGATGGCTGCGGCTGGCGTTCAGGGGCGCAGGTGGAGCGGCGCGAAATTCCGCAATGGTTTCTGCGCATCACCGATTACGCCGAGGAGTTACTGGAAGAACTCGATGAACTGGATTGGCCCGAACCCGTCAAAACCATGCAGCGAAACTGGATCGGCCGATCGGAAGGCGTCGAGGTCGAATTCGCCATAGAGGGTGCCGCTGATGTTTTGAAAATCTATACCACGCGGCCGGACACGTTGATGGGCGTTTCCTATATGGCCGTTGCCGCGGAGCACCCGCTGGCGGTGCAGGCCGCGGCGACGAATCCCCGGCTGCAGGAATTCCTGGCCGAGTGTCAGCGTAGTGCGGTTTCCGAAGCCGCGATGGAAACCATGGAAAAGCAGGGCAGGCCGCTGGGTATCAATGCGCTGCATCCGATTACGGGAGAGCCGGTGCCGATCTGGGTCGCCAATTTTGTGCTGATAAGTTATGGCACGGGTGCGGTAATGGCGGTGCCCGGTCATGACCAGCGTGACTGGGAGTTTGCACGGCAATACGAGTTGCCGATACTGCAGGTGATCGCCCCTGACGTCGCTGGTGAATCCTGGGACATGGATAGCGGCGCGTATCTGCAGCCCGGCGTATTGGTCGCATCGGGCAAATACGATGGCATGACTTCAACGGAGGCCTGCGAAGCGATCGCGACGGACCTGGAAGCGTCCGGAAGAGGCGTGCGACGGGTCAATTACCGGTTGCGCGACTGGTTGATTTCACGCCAGCGATACTGGGGCGCGCCGATCCCCGTGATCAACCCGCAGCGAGGCGAACCGATTGGCGTCCCCGACGACGATCTGCCGGTCGTCTTGCCCGAGGATGTAGATCTATCGGGTGGCGGTTCGCCAATCAAGACGATGCCATCCTTCTATGAGACCGTTGATCCTGTCAGCGGTGAACCAGCCACGCGGGAAACCGACACATTCGATACTTTTATAGACTCGTCCTGGTATTACGCGCGCTTTTGCTGCGTCGATAACGATTCGGCAATGCTCGACGAGCGCGCACGCTACTGGCTGCCGGTCGATCTTTATATAGGTGGCATCGAGCATGCCATTCTGCATTTACTGTACGCGCGGTTTTTTCACAAGGTCATGCGGGATGAAGGATTGGTCGATGGCAATGAACCGTTCAGCAAGCTGCTGTCCCAGGGCATGGTGCTCAAAGACGGGGCCAAAATGTCAAAATCCAAGGGCAATACCGTCGATCCCGAGGACCTGATCGAACAATACGGAGCGGACACCGTGCGCTTGTTCGTCATGTTCGCTTCGCCCCCCGAACAGACTCTGGATTGGTCCGACGAAGGTGTGCAGGGTGGCGCCAGATTTCTGCGCCGGTTATGGCGAATCGTGCAGCAGCATGTTGCCGAGGAGCGCCCTGCTGCGCTGAATCCGCATGCCTTGGACGACCAACAGCGTGAACTGCGCCGCCTGCTGCATCAAACCATTGCAAAAGTCAGTGATGATATCGGGCGCCGCTATACATTCAACACGGCCATTGCTGCGGTCATGGAGCTCATCAACAGCGTCAGCAGGTTCGACGCGCGGACCGATCAGGATCGGGCGGTGGTCAAGGAGTCGCTCGACGCGATCGTGTTGATGCTCTCGCCGATTGTCCCGCATATCTGTCATCGCCTCTGGCAATCTTTGGGACATGATTTGGCCATGGCCGAACAAGCCTGGCCGGTCGCCGATGTCGATGCCGTGCAGGCGGACACCCTGCAAATTATCGTGCAGGTCAATGGCAAGCTTCGCGCCCGCCTGCAGGTGCCGGCCGATGCATCGACCCAGGAGCTCGAGGCTGCCGCGCGGGCTGATCACAATGTGCAACGCTTTATCGCGGACAAGGAGATACGCAAGGTTATCGTAGTGCCCGGAAAGCTCGTTAATGTGGTTGTTTAGAGCATTGTTGTTCGTGCCGTTGCTGCTGACAGCCTGCGGTTTTCAATTGCGTGGTTCCACGGATTTTCCACCCGGAATGTCGGCTGTTTATGTCGATGCGCCGGATCGGTTCAGCCCGTTCTATCGCGAGCTTACGAAAACACTGCGCGAAACCGAACTCACCCTGTCCAACAATCCGATTGATGCAGATACGGTTATACGCGTGCTCAATGACGAAACCGGGCGGCGTGCGTTGTCTGTGTCGGCACGCAACGTGCCGCGCGAATACGAGGTATTTTACCTGGTTCGATTTGCCGTGTTTATCGCTGATGAGGAAGTGCTCACGCCGCAGCAATTTATCCTGACGCGCGACTACACGTTCGATGAAACACAGGTTCTGGGCAAGGCGCTGGAAGAGGAGGTGTTGCGAGAATCTCTCGCCGTGGACCTGGTCGGGCTGCTGGTACAGCGCCTCGGCGCCATCAATTAAGGTGTGAAAACTCAGATCTCAACGCACAGACAGTATCCGATCAAGCGAAAAACGGACTTTGTAATTGCGCTGTTGGAGGCAGGCCGCCCAAGACTCTTTCCGCGGGAATAAAGCGGACCGCAGGGAGCCATCCCAAGGAAAGAGTCTTGGGCGACCTGCCGCGAACTCTGGCACCTATCCGGAATAGCCGATGTCCGCCAACCGAATCCTCTGCCAGGCATTCGGCCTTGCCTGCGGCATACCTTCGCTGGGATGGCTCCCTGCGGTCCGCTTTATTCCCTGCGAAGGTATGTCGCAGACAAGGCCTGGACAGCGCACGGCCTTTTGGAATTGGCGAACAATGCGATACCCGTCTTACAGTATCTGTAAAATGAAGTCTGAGTTATTACACTTAAGGAAGGCGGACTGTCGTGCAACGTTTGTGCTAATCGACCTTTATGCGTTATCCATTTATCTTGGTCGGGCAAATCCTTTTTTACCAATTTTCGGCTGTTACAGTTTGGTGGGATTCGGAACGCCGGGGTAGACCTTCTCGGGATCGAAAACTTTATCCGTTTCCGTAAATTCCAGTTTCAGCGCGCCGGCTTGCTCCGGCGGGCGCGTAACCTTGCGGTAAAAGCAGGACCGGTAACCAACATGGCAGCTGGCGCCGCCGGTCACATCGACCCGCAGCCAAACGCAGTCCTGATCGTCATCGATCAATAACTCCACGACTTTTTGCACGAGGCCACTGGTTGCACCTTTATGCCAGATCGCCTGCCGGCTGCGGCTGAAATAATGCGCTTCTCCGGTGTCGATAGTTCGGGTCAGAGCTTCGGCGTTCATATAAGCGTGCATCAGCAATTCACCGGACTGATAATCCGTGGTCACGGCGGGAATAAGCCCTTGCGCGTCGAACTTGGGCGCAAGCTCCAGGCCTTCCTCTACCTGCGCGACGGTTTTTCGCTGGCCAAAGATTATCGACGGCTCCAATGCTTCGTCTCCGTTCATATACGGATTAGCACCGGATTGGTGCTAATTGTTGGTATTATATCCGGTTACTTGCTGTCACGTAGCCTATGAGCATCTTTCTATATAACACTCTCAGCCGGCGCAAAGAAGAATTCGTCCCCCAGCCTGGTGATCCGCAGTCCCGCGGCAGGGTGACGATGTATGTCTGTGGGCCAACGGTTTACAGCACGCCGCACATTGGCAATGCTCGCCCGGCGGTGGTGTTCGATGTCCTGGCGCGCCTGTTACGCAGCCGCTACGAGTTGATTTACGCGCGCAATATTACCGACGTCGACGACAAGATTAATGCGGCAGCTCGGGAGGCCGGGGTTGAAATATCCGCGATTACGCAGCAGTACATCGATGCCTATCACGAGGACATGGATGCGCTTGGGGTGTTGGCCCCGGATGTAGAGCCACGTGCAACCGAGCACATAAAAGACATGCTCGCGATGATCGCCGGATTGATTGACGACGGACATGCCTATGCGGCCGACGGTCATGTGTTGTTTCGCGTCGGATCATTCGAACAGTACGGCCGCTTGTCACGCCGGGATCCTCGTGAACTGTTGGCGGGGGCGCGGGTGGATGTAGCGCCATATAAAGAAGAGCCGGGAGATTTTATTCTCTGGAAGCCTTCAACGCGTGAGTTACCTGGCTGGGACAGCCCCTGGGGCCGAGGCCGCCCGGGTTGGCACCTCGAGTGTTCGGTGATGGCCGCCCGGCACCTGGGAACGACAATCGATATTCATGGTGGCGGAAATGACCTGATTTTCCCGCATCATGAGAATGAGATCGCGCAGAGTACCTGTGCGCACGACGGTAAATTATTTTCCCGTTTCTGGTTGCATAACGGTTTCGTGAACGTCGATCGGGCGAAGATGTCGAAATCATCGGGCAACGTCGTGTTGGTGCGCGAGTTACTGAAGCAGGCGCCGGGCGAGGCGATACGTTTGGCGCTATTGAATGCGCATTATCGCCAGCCGCTGGACTGGTCGGACGATGTGCTGGTTGAAGCCAGACGAAAGCTGGATCGATTGTACGGCAGCTTGCGCGACATCAGTGGCTGGCAGGATCGATGGGAATCAGCTGATCCCGACGCGAAGTTTATCGAGGCCCTGGAAGACGATCTCAATACCCCGCGGGCGTTAGCCGCGTTATTCGAGATCGCGCGAGAGGCCAATCGCAGTGATTCCGCATCCAGGCGAACCGAACTGGCGGCGAAGCTGAGAGTCAGCGCCGAGGTGCTCGGATTACTCGGCGCGGAACCCGAACAGTGGTTTACCGCGGATGAGTCGGCTGCGATGAGCGGCGCAGAAATCGACGAACGCCTCGCGCAACGCGATAAGGCGCGCGCTGCGCGCGACTTTGCGGAGGCCGATCGTATCCGCGATGAACTCGACGAACTCGGTATTTCCATCGAGGATGGCCCGGAAGGCACGCGTTGGCGACGCGGTTGATCGACATCGGGACATCCGCTGCTTGATACAGATGACTGAGATTCAACAAGCACAGGCCGAATTAATCGAGGAATTTGAATTCTTCGATAACTGGATCGATCGTTATCAATACATTATCGATCTCGGCAAGAAGCTGCCGGAATTTCCCGATGACTGGCGAACCGAGGAGAATCGAATCCACGGTTGTCAATCCCAGGTCTGGTTGAAGACAGAAGAGAATTCGGATCGCCTGTCATTTCAGGCGATAAGTGACTCGGCTATTGTTTCGGGGCTCATCGCGATTCTGATGCGCGTCTACAGTGGCAAAAACCCCCGCGAAATCATCGCGACGTCGCCTGATTTTATCAAACAGATTGGACTGGACGAGCACTTGAGTCCCACTCGCAGCACCGGATTGCATTCCATGATCCGGGTCATCAAAGAAGCGGCCGAGGGTTGTGTCCGTCATTAACCAGGACAAGTCACAGCAGCCAGCCGCGCGGCCGTCCTGGGCCGCCGGGGCCGCGACCCGTTTGATTCATGGGTATCAACGATTTATCTCTCCTATGCTCGGACCGCGTTGTCGATTTCATCCGAGTTGCTCGGCGTATGCCGGGCAAGCGATTCAGCGCTTCGGCCTGGCGCGCGGCACATGGCTGGCCGCACGGCGGTTGGCGCGTTGCCACCCCCTTTGTGACGGAGGTTCGGATCCGGTTCCCGATCGCTACCGCTGGTGGGGGCACGGTCAGGACAGTCCACAATAGCGTCTGCTATATTCGGTCTTTATAGAGACGATCGCGCCGATGGATAAAAAGCTATTAGACATAATCTGTTGTCCACTCACCAAGCTTCCCCTTCAATTGCTTGACAGCGAGCGTCTCGCTCGCCTGAATGCCGCCATCCAGGCCGGTCAAATCAAAAACCACGCCGCCAATGAACTAGGCGAGGAGTTGACCGAGGCGCTGGTGACGCGCGACGGGCGCCTCGTCTATCCGATTCGGGGCAGCATCCCCGTGTTGCTCGAAGAAGAATCCATCGACTGGAATCAGATAGTCGAATAATCGCGTGAAACTTAATCCTGGCCAATTGAGTTCGCACCTCGCCTCGGGGGTTGCTCCGGTCTACCTGATTTCCGGAGATGAACCACTGCTGGTTGACGAGACCAGGGATGCCATTCGTGCCTCGGCCGGCGCGCAGGGCATCGTGGATCGGGAGGTCCATATTGCTGAGCGCAGCTTTAAATGGGACGAATTTGCCGCCGGTCTGCAGAATCTTTCCTTGTTTGCTACTCATCGACTCGTCGAATTGCGTTTACCAACCGGCAAACCGGGCGATAAGGGCGCTCGATTCCTGAGCGCCGTCGCCAGCGATCCGATACCGGATACGGTACTCGTGGTCATAACGCCGGGGCTCGACAGCCGCACGGCGAAGAGCAAATGGGCATCGAGCCTGTCACGGAGCGCTGTCTGGGTTGCGTTGCGCGCGCCGAACACCGCAGCTTTGCCGAACTGGCTGGCTGGACGTTTACATGCCGCGGGTCTTAAGGCTGATCCCGAAGCCTTGGAAATGTTGGCAGCGCGTGTCGAGGGAAACCTCCTGGCGGCAAAACAGGAGATCGATAAGCTCGTGTTGCTCGCCGAGGATGGTCGGGTCACGATGGATACGGTGCGCGCGGCCGTGGCGGATGGGGCACGATTTGATGTGTTCCAGTTGACCGACGCGGCGCTGGCGGGCGACCACAGTCGCGCAGCACGGATTCTTCACGGTTTGCATCGCGAGGGTGTTGCCGCACCTCTGGTGATGTGGAGTCTCGCCCGCGAGATCGGTCTGGTGGTCGATGTGGTTTACCGCATGAGTGCGGGTAACAACGCAGCCAAGGCCATGACTGATGCGGGGGTCTGGCGATCCAGGCAGGGCCCTGTTGGCCGCGCGGTGCGCGCACTGGATCTGAAATCGGCACGGCGACTGCTTGCGCGCAGCTGTCACGCTGATCGCATCGTCAAAGGTGCGCGCCGGGGCCAAGTGTGGAATGCGTTGCTGGAGTTAACTCTTGCGCTGGCCGGGCATCACGAAATGCAGGCCGAAACGGCTTGAAGGAGGCGGTCCATTACACCAGCCACTGAAGCAAAATATATGAAGCCCATCGGCATATTTGGCGGTACGTTTGACCCGGTTCATATCGGACATCTGCGGACAGCTTATGAATTGCTGAATCATCTTGGTCTTGCACAGATTCATTTTGTGCCTTGTCATTTGCCTCCTCACCAAAAATCCCCATCCGCGCCTGCAGAGTTGCGCCTGGCGATGCTGCGCGGCGCGATCGCGCACGATAGCTATTTTGTCGTCGATGAGCGTGAGTTGAATCGGGAAGGCGTTTCTTACTCTGTTGACACTCTGGAATCATTCCGCGAAGAGTTCCCAAATCGGTCACTTGGCCTGATCGTCGGCATGGATGCCTTCCTGGAGTTCGAGACCTGGCATCGCTGGCAGGACATTCTGAAGCTGGCGCACGTGATCGTTGCTCGCAGGCCCGGCACCGGTGTGCCGGACAAAGGTGAGTCCGGCAAGTTGCTTGCCCGGCTGGGTGCGGAGGACTGCTCGGTTCTGCAGCACGAGACGGCGGGCCGGATTCTCGTCCACGCCGTTACTCAGCTTGAGGTTTCATCGTCGGCAATTCGGGAATCGGTTGCCGAGCGGGTTAAGCCCCGTTTCCTGGTGCCAGAAGTCGTCGCCGAAATGATCGAGGAGTCCGGCTGCTATGCCGGAGATAATGAATAAAGAAGCAGATATGCCTTATTTAAGGAGGGTCGTTAGTGCATAGCAAGGCGTTAGTCGAGTTAGTAGAAGATTCAATGACTGATATGAAAGCGCTCGATATTCGCGTGCTTGAGGTTGGCGCGATGACAACGATTACGGATTTCATGGTAATGGCCAGTGGAACGTCAGACCGGCATGTGCGTTCTATCGCCGATCGTGTTGTCGAAAGAGCCAAGCAAGCAGGGCATAGCGCTTTGGGAATCGAAGGTCACGAATACGGAGAGTGGGTGCTGGTTGATCTTGGCGACGTTGTAGTGCATGTCATGCAACCAGCCACGCGTGACTTCTATAAGCTGGAAAATCTTTGGGATATGCAGGAGCAGGCGGGTGTAGCGGGAGCCAGGCGTGAGCCGGCCAGCTGAAACAACACTATGCGAATTACGATACTGGCAGTTGGCACTCGCATGCAGCGATGGGTGTATGACGGTGTCAAAGCGTACAGTGAACGTATGCCTGCACAGATTCAAATGCGGGTTATGGAAATTCAGGCCGGTAAACGAAGTGCGCGTTCCAATGTCGGCGCGGCCAAAGAAGAAGAAGCGGGGAAGCTACTTAAAAAAGCTGCCGGCGCAGATTTGACCATCGCCCTCGATGAATCGGGTCAAGCGTTCAGCTCGATGGAACTGGCAAATGAAATGCGGGATTGGTTGAATCGGACGCCACATGTGGCGATATTGATCGGTGGGCCGGACGGACTCACGGAGGCTTGCAAAAGTAACGTCGACCGGCTCTGGTCATTGTCGAAATTAACCCTGCCGCACGGGTTGGTTCGCGTGGTCCTTGCGGAACAGTTGTATCGTGGGTGGACGATTTTGCAGGGGCATCCGTATCACCGCTCGTAGCATCAGTTGGCATGATGGCTGACCAGAGCCCCGATTTCCTGTATTTGGCCTCGGCCTCGCCGCGCCGAAGCGAATTGCTAACCCAGCTCGGGCTGAGGTTTGAGGTTTTGCCGGTGGATGTGGATGAATCACGGACGCGCGGCGAGGCCGGCGCTGACTATGTTTGCAGACTTGCCATGTGCAAGGCGCGCGATGCGCGAGCGACTTTGGGATTTGCCGCTGCGCCCGTATTGGCCGCCGATACGGCGGTTGTGGTTGACGACGACATTTTTGGCAAGCCCTCAAATCAGGACGATGCAGTTCGCATGTTGACGGCATTGTCCGGTCGTGTACATGAGGTGTTTACTGCTGTAGCAGCGTTGGACGGATCGAAAGAAGGCTATCGATTGAGTCGCACGCGGGTGCGATTTAGGCCGGTTTCGAAGGCACAAATGACCAATTACTGGCAGACTGGTGAGCCGGCAGGCAAAGCCGGAGCCTACGCAATTCAGGGTCTGGGTGCTGTCCTGATCGAGGAAATCCACGGCAGCTATACGGGCGTGATGGGATTGCCCTTGTTTGAAACAGCACACTTGCTGACAGATTTCGGTTTTCGTTTCTTGTAGAAATATGCGCCAGGAAATATTAATAAATATCACCACTCGTGAAGTACGGGTTGCAGTAGTCGAGAACGGTGTTCTGCAGGATCTGCTGCTTGAGCGCATGTCACGTCGGGGCCTTATCGGCAATATGTACATCGGCAAGGTTTCGCGGGTACTTCCCGGAATGCAGGCGGCGTTTGTTGATATTGGTATCGCACGGACAGCTTTTCTGCATGCATCGGATATTGCCAGATCGGTCGAGCAGGTATCCGATAACGGGGACGTCGATGCATCGGGCATACGCGATCTGCTGCGCGAAGGTGAAGAGATTCCGGTGCAGGTCATGAAAGATCCGATCGGCACCAAGGGTGCGCGGTTGACAACCAACTTTGCCATTCCTTCCCGGTATCTGGTGCTGTTACCACAAGGCGGAAAGCTTGGTATTTCGTCGCGTATCGAGGATGAACAAGAAAGGACACGGCTGAAGAACTTAGTGGCAGAAATGACCTCCGACGAGACGAATCATGGCTTCATCGTTAGAACGGCTGCGGAAGGCGCAAGCGCGCAAGCATTGCACGCTGACATGCTTTTTCTGCGCAAGCTATGGGCAATCATTAGCGAAGAAGCCGCACGCGGCACTGCCGGGCAACTGATTCATGAAGACCTGTCGGTCGGCGAAAGGGTGATTCGCGATGTTGTTAGTTCGGAAGTAGAGCGCATCCAGATCGACTCTGAACGGGAGCATCAGCGCCTCAAAAAGTTTGCGGAGACTTTTGTGCCTGAGATGGTACCGGCCATACAGATGTATACGGGGCGAAGGCCGATACTCGATCTTTACGGTGTAGAGGAAGATATTGAAAAGGCATTGGCGCGCAAGGTGGCGCTTAAATCGGGCGGCTATGTCATTTTCGACCAGACCGAAGCGATGACCACGATTGATGTAAATACCGGGGCTTATGTCGGTCATCTAAATCTAGAGGACACCATATTTCGAACCAATCTCGAAGCCGCCGTAACGCTCGCGCGACAGCTCAGAGTCAGAAATCTCGGTGGCATTATTATTATAGATTTCATTGACATGGAGGAGGAAGGACACCGGCGACAGGTGCTGGAGGCGCTGGAGAGCGCGTTGTCCGATGATCATGCGCGTACGCAAATCAGTGAGCATTCGGCGCTGGGCCTGGTCGTAATGACGCGCAAAAGAACGCGCGAAAGTCTGGAACATATCATGTGCGGTGTCTGTCCAAGTTGTCATGGCCATGGGTTCGTGAAAACTCCGGAAACGGTATGCTATGAAATTTTCCGCGAAATATTGCGTCAACATCGACAGTTCAAGTTCAAAGAATTAGTCGTGCTGGCTCACCAGGATGTTGTGGAATTATTACTCGACGAAGAGTCCGCCAGTCTCGCTGAATTGGAGGAAATGACCGGAAAACCGATCAGGCTGCAGACCGAGACGATGTTCATTCCAGAGCGATTCGATGTCGTGCTGATGTAGGTTGGCTGATTGTTTTCTATGAGATAGGTTCATGATCGGCAGAATTCTCAGAGGGTTGGCCTACATTGCAGCGGCTGGTGTGATGTTATTGGCGATTCTGGTAGGAATCGCGCGCCTGTTGTTGCCGACGGTGCCCGAATATCAGGACGACATTCGCCGCTGGGCACGCGAGGCCACCGGGTTCAATGTTGAGTTTGAGAACATCAGTGCGAGCTGGCCATTGGCTGGCCCCGAGCTACGTTTCTTCAATGTGACGATCACCGCGCAAGCGGATCAGCAGCCGCTCTTCATTGCGGATGCGTTGACTGTCGGTGTCAGTCTGGTGCATCTGTTGCGCGATCAGGAATTCACCTTGAGTCGAATTGGCGTAGAGAATACGCGGCTGGAAATACAGCGGGACGCGGTCGACACTATCCTGATCCAGGGATTGCCCATCGAAGACCTGATCCAATTCGACACGGATCTCGGTCAAATGCCGGGGCTCCCGGATTTACGGATTGAGTTGAGCGAGATCGCCGTAGCCTATAAAGATGCCCGGCGCGGGGACTTAGAGCTGAATTTTGTCGTTGATCAGCTGGACCTGCGGGTATCCGAGGATGGCATTGCATTGGACGGTGATTTGCTGTTTGCCAGTGAGTTCGGTGGCCGGGCGGCATTGTCTCTGGATCTTCCGGCCGCCTTGTTGCGCGCCGAATCGCTGTCTGAAGATGGGTTGGACGAAGACGCCAATACCTGGAACGTATACCTTGCCGCCGAGGAGTTACAGCTTGGGCGGATGATGGAATTCTGGCTGGATATGGAAGTGCCGTTTCGAAATGCCCGCGGCGACATCGTGGTCTGGGGAGAACTCGCGGGCATGAAGCCACAGAGCATCACGACCGAGATAGATCTGACCGATATTGAATTGCCCGGCGCCAACGGCAGCGTCGAAGCCTACCAGTTGATCAGCGGTGAATTTGAGTGGGGAATTCAGGGCCGTGGTTGGGTTCTGGCAGGCAACGACGTGGAAATTACGCGCCGTAACGAGGCTTCGCCGACCAGTGCATTCTCAGTCGCATATGCATCGGCCGCGAGCGGCGCGTCGACCGCGGTGTTGGCCAAGGCGAGTTTTTTCCGTCTGCATGACTGGTATCCGCTCATTCTGGGGCTTGCTTCGGATGAAGTGCGGACATCGATTCTCTTAAGCGATGTTCGTGGCGACCTCAGCGACGTCAATATGGATCTGCGCCTCAACGCGAATCGTCCGGCTGAATATGAGCTGGAAATGGATTTTTCTGAATTGGGATTCTCGAACCTCGGAGGCGGCGAAGCGCTTTCGGGTGTGAGTGGCTCGGTAGTTGCCGATCAGGAAGGTGGCCGCCTGCAAATCGACAGTAAGGTAACGACACTGGACTTGCCCACCTTGTTCAACGGGCAAATAGGCGCTGACAGCATCGAGGGCTTCCTGGTCTGGCGGGTCACCGCCGATCAAATCAGGGTACTCAGCGATAATGTTCAGATCCGTACGGCGCTCATCGCTGCCAGTTCTCGTTTTGAACTCAGCCTGCCGCGCAACGGCGATTCGCCCTACATAGACTTGACCGGAGTTGTAACGGCGTCCGACGCGCGGGCGGTGCTGCGTTACTTGCCGTTGCGAAAATTTTCGCCGAAACTCTCTGTCTGGTTGAATCGCGCCATTGTTGGCGGCCGTATTAACGAGGCTCAGCTCGCGCTTCGCGGCGCACTGCGGAGTTTCCCATTCCCACGTGGCGACGGGGTTTTTCGAGTCGCGCTGGATGTCGAAAGCGGCATCCTCGACTATGCCGATAAGTGGCCACGCGTCGAAAATCTGAGCGGAGAAATTATTTTTGACGGTGTCAGCCTGACTTCTGTGCGTAACCAGGGCCGTATCGGCGGCATTTCAGCGAGCAACATAACCGTAACGATTCCGGATCTTCGCAACGGTCTGATCGATATATCGGGGCGGCAAACGGTTGATCTGGATCAAATTCTGGGGTTCATACGCGCCACGCCGATCAATGACGCATTGGGTGCGAAGTTTTCGGAGGTCACCGGCTCAGGGACGGTTGATTCGAACTTGCAGGTCATGCTGCCGATAAAGCAGTTGCAGGAATACGATTTGAATCTCGTCCTGGAGGCGAAGGATGCTTTATTGGGATTGGAGGGCCTCGAATTCGGATTCAGCGGTGTAAGCGGGCCGCTGACCGTCAAAAACACGCAGCTCTATGCCGACGATTTGACAGCAGAATTACTAGGTGAGCCGGTATCGATCCGAATTCGACCCGTGGTTACGGCCGATAGCCCGTATAGACATCTTGCGAGGGTGTCGGGGGCAACCCCGGTGGCGCGCTGGATGGAAGCCCTGCGGTTGCCGTTTGCTGAACGACTTGATGGGTCGATCGACTGGCGTGCCGTGATTTTATTCCCGGCACGGCGCGATGAGAATATGGCGCCGCTGCATATCCTGGTGCACTCCGATTTAATCGGCGTGGACAGCCGCATGCCGGCGCCGCTGGCAAAAGCTGCCGAGAGTTCTGCAGCGCTTCAGCTGGATATCGCGTTCCCGGAAGAGTCGGTGCTCGAGGTTTCAGGCAGATTGCGGCGAGATTTGACCTGGGCAATGCGTCTGGAATCCGCCGAGCAGCGCTGGGAGATAGAACGCGGCGCGATTCACGCGGGTTCGGCCGCCGCGTTGTTACCGATCGAGCCCGGCGTGGAGCTATCCGGCCGCCTTGAGATGCTGCGTTTTGATGAATGGCTGGAATTGCGCGGCGATGGTGGCGATGCCGGCTGGCAAGAGCTGTACCGCGAGGCTGTACTCGATGTAGATCGTTTATCCCTGTTCGGGCAAGTTTTTCCCGATGTCGAAGTCGAAGCTAATCGCGGTGCAGTGGACTGGGAAATTACTTTAAGCAGTCCGAACCTCGAAGGGCGAATCAGCGTGCCGCTGGACTTGTCTGCAGATCGCCCGATCCTGATGGGCATGGATCGGCTGTGGTTGCTGGAAAGTGACTTAGTAGATACGGGTCAGCAGGATCCACGCGCCATTTTGTCGGCAAAGATTGATGTTGCTGATTTTGCCTTGGGTGACATGCGCTTCGGATCTCTGAATGCTGAACTGAAATCTGTGCCTTCCGGAGTCATCGCCGAGCCGATCAAAACCCGGACGGAATTTTTCAGCATTGAAGGCGATGGCGCCTGGTTGGTTCATCCAAACGACGACACGCTGCAACAGAGCCGCTTGAAGTTCAGCCTTGAAGGCAATGACATTGGCGCAACCCTGACGAGTCTGGGTTATGAGCGCGTCATAGGCGGTGAAACGGTCAAAGCCAGGGCTGAGCTTACCTGGCGCGGCGCGCCGAGCGCCGATTTTCTGCAGCGCGCTGATGGTGAATTCCAGGTCGTAATGAAAGAGGGTGCGCTGCTGAACATCGATCCCGGTACCGGTCGGATATTGGGCGTTGTCAGCCTCGCGGCTTTACCGCGGCGCCTCGCTCTGGATTTCAGCGACGTGTTCGACGATGGCCTGGCCTTCGATACGTTGCAGGGCGATTTCACGATTGACGACGGTAACGCCTACACCTGCAATCTTGGATTAGAGGGTTCGGTGGCGGACGTCGGTGTGGTCGGACGGGCCGGATTCGAGGATACGGATTATGACCAGCTTGCGGTGATCCGGCCGCATATGTCCAATCTTCTCGCCCTCGGTGGTACCGTCGTGGGTGGCCCGGGTGTCGGGGCTGCAATGCTGATCTTCTCGCAAATTTTTCGCAAACCGCTGAGCATTCTGGGCGAATCATATTATCGAATTACCGGTCAGTGGGACGAACCCGACGTGCGGCGGATCCAGGGCGATGAGCTCGATCTCGCACCATTGCGCAACTGCGACGCGTTTCTGTTGGAATCGATTACCGAGACATTGAAAGAATGAGCAGCGCCCGAGTTGCCGCTATTCAGATGAATTCGCATGACGATGTGGCTGCAAACCTCGGCACGGCTGCGAACATATTAGATCGTGCTGCGGACGGCGGTGCAGTTTTGGCGGTGCTGCCGGAAAACTTTGCCGGAATGGGCAGCGACGAATCTTATCGGGTGGGCATTGCCGAGTCGGACGGCATTGGTCCGATCCAGGATTTCCTCAGGGCGTCGGCATCACGCAATGGAATGTGGATTGTTGGAGGTACGGTGCCATTGCAGAGTGACGATCCGCAGCGGCCCTTTGCGTCCTGCCTGGTGTTCGACGATCGGGGCCGTCGTGTGGCGCGTTACGACAAAATCCATCTGTTTGATGTTGCAATACCTGGCAGCCAGGAGAGTTATCGGGAGTCTGCGCACACGACGCCAGGTCACGAGCCTTTGCTCATCGATACACCCTGGGGCGGACTGGGCATTGCCGTATGTTACGATCTTCGATTCCCCGAGATGATCCGGTTTCAGTCCGCTAAGCGGATGGATATTCTGGCTATTCCGGCGGCGTTTACATTTGCAACGGGACAGGCGCACTGGGAATTATTGTTGCGGGCACGGGCCATCGAGAATCTCTGTTACGTGGTGGCTGCGGCCCAGGCCGGGATGCACCCGGGAGATCGTCGCACCTGGGGCCATTCCATGATTATCGACCCGTGGGGAAAGAAATTAGATGTGCTGGATGACGGCGTGGATAGTATTAGCAGCGCAGTCGATCTGGATCAATTAAGCAACATCAGGAAAAAGTTCCCGGCTTTGTCACACCGACGGATGCGAGTTTCACCATGAGCGATAACCCTATTCAAATTGCAAAACAGGCTCTGCTGGCACCTACAGGGCTGCTGGATGCAGACCTGGACCTGGCGCTGAATACACTGATGTGCGGTGGGGTCGATCACGCTGACCTGTATTTTCAGGTCAGCCGGCATGAGTCCTGGTCGCTCGAGGACGGCATTGTTAAGGAAGGCAGCTATAGCATCGAACAGGGCGTCGGGGTGCGCGCGATGGCCGGGGAAAAGACCGGCTTTGCTTACTCCGATGAACTCGTATTGCCGGCGCTTATGCAGGCCTCCAAGGCCGCCAGCGCGATCGCGCGGCGCGGCGCGCAGGGTCAGGTGCAGATTGCAGCGCCACGGACCGGGCATTCTCTGTATCAACCGTTAGACCCGATCCCCACGTTGACCGAAGCCGAAAAGGTTCAACTCCTGCAGGACATCGATCGGGAGGCTCGCAAAATCGACCCGCGGGTCACACAGGTCATGGCCAATCTGGCCGGCGTGCACGATGTGATATTGGTGTGCTCGAGTGATGGCGTCTTAGCGGCTGACGTGCGGCCGCTGGTGCGCATGAATATAACGGTTATCGTCGAAGACAACGGTAAGCGCGAGCAAGGATACAGTGGCGGCGGAGGGCGATACGGTTACGAGTATTTTTCCCAGAGCGACCGGCCGATGGACTATGCGCGGGAAGCTGTTCGGCAGGCGCTGGTGAATCTTGACGCAATTCCGGCACCGGCTGGAGAAATGATTGTGGTGCTGGGTCCGGGTTGGCCAGGTGTGTTATTGCATGAGGCGATCGGTCACGGACTCGAAGGCGACTTTAATCGCAAGGGTACGTCTGCATTTGCCGGTTTGATGGGGCAAAAAGTTGCATCAGAGCTTTGCACCGTTGTGGACAATGGCACGATCGAGGGCCGGCGGGGTTCGCTTAATGTTGATGATGAAGGCACGCCAACCCAAGAAACGGTGCTGATCGAGAACGGGAAATTAACCGGCTACCTGCAGGACTCGATGAATGCGCGGCTGATGGGGGTGCAATCCACCGGTAACGGGCGCCGGCAGTCCTTCGCGCATATGCCACTGCCACGAATGACGAATACCTATATGCTGCCCGGGCCGCATTCCCATGACGAGATCATTGCGTCGGTAGACAAAGGCGTTTTTGCTAAAACTTTCGGCGGTGGACAGGTCGACATCACCTCGGGAAAATTTGTTTTTTCCGCAAGCGAGACTTACTTGATCGAAAACGGCAAGCTGGGCGCGCCGTTAAAAGGCGCGACGCTGATCGGCGATGGACCATCGGTATTACGCAAGGTATCGATGGTCGGCGATAATCTCGAGCTCGATACGGGCATCGGCGTGTGCGGTAAGGAAGGGCAGTCCGTGCCGGTGGGTGTTGGCCAGCCTACTTTGCGGGTCGATGGCCTAACCGTCGGCGGCACGGGTCATTAGCCTGCCGGCCCGGCGGCGCGCCGTAAACTCAGTGCCGCGGATCAGGCAGATCCAGGACCTTTTGCGACTGCCGTTCACGATACGCATCGATGGCCTTACGAATCTGATCATCCTGCAAACCCAGAATGGCGCCGGCCAGCAAGGCTGCGTTGATGGCGCCGCTCTTGCCGATGGCCAGCGTGCCGACCGGGATGCCTGCCGGCATCTGCACCATTGACAGCAAGGCATCCATGCCGCCGAGTGCCCTGGATTCCATGGGCACTCCAAGCACCGGCAGGGAGGTTTTTGCGGCGGCCATGCCGGGCAAACCAGCTGCCAGCCCGGCGCCCGTAATCAGGAGCTTGAGGCCCCTGTCCCGGGCACTAACGCAATATTCAAATAGCAAATCCGGCGTGCGGTGAGCCGAAATGATTCTCACCTCATGCTCGATTCCGAGGGTGTCGAGGGTTTCTGATGCGTTAGACATGATTTCCCAGTCGGACTGGGAACCCATGATGATGCCTACTATTGCCGCCATAGGTGGATTCTACATAACTGTAGTGAAACTGTGAACGTTCGTGTCGGTCCGGGTTAGACTATTAATTTGGATGGCATGGCGACGATCGATGAATAATTCCCTGCAACCCGGAATCGAGACATTGAAAGAGCGCGTCGAACGGGTTTTGAAACTGGCCCGCGAGCTGGGCGCATCCGCTGCGGAAGCGAGCGCCAGCTTCAGCTCCGGTTTGTCGCTTACGGTGCGTCTCCGCGAAGTCGAGACCCTCGAGTATCACCGCGATCAGGGCATTGGTTTGACGGTGTACTTTGGTCAGCGCAAGGGCAGTGCAAGCACCTCGGATCTCGGTCCTGAAGCGCTCGAAGAATCCGTGCGTCGCGCTTGTGGTCTGGCCAAATATGCCGCCGAAGATCCCTGCGCGGGGCTCGCCGATGCTGATCGGCTGGCGCGCTCAATTCCCGATCTGGACCTCTGCCATCCGTGGCCGATCGAGCCGCCGCAGGCGATAGTTTTGGCCGCAGATTGCGAGGCCGCAGCGCTCGACAGCGATACCAGAATCACCAACTCCGAGGGTGCGACGGTGGGCACTTCCTCGGGTTGCAGCGTCTATGGCAATAGCAACGAATTTCTGGAAGGTTACCGAGCTTCTCAGCACAGTTTGTCTTGCGCGGTTGTCGCTGCCGAAAACGGACAGATGGAACGGGATTATGAATATACGGTCGCGCGTGATCCGGCGGATTTATCGGATCCGGCCGCTATTGGACGGGAAGCCGCAGATCGAACTGTGCGGCGGCTCGGATCGACGAAATTGGAGACGCGTTCGTCACCCGTGCTGTTTCCAGCCAGGCTGGCGCGTGGACTTTTTGGCCATCTGCTCGGCGCCATCAGCGGCGGCGCCCAATACCGCAAGACCACGTTTCTATTGGACAGCCTGGATACCCAGGTCTTTGCGGATCTCGTATCGGTCCACGAACTGCCACATTTGGCGAAAGGCCTGGCGAGCGCGCCATTCGATAGCGATGGCGTTGCCACGTGCGATCGCAGTCTTGTCGAGTCGGGTGTTCTCAAGGGCTATGTTCTCGGCAGCTACTATGCGAGAAAGCTCGGGATGGAAACCACGGGCAACGCTGGCGGCATACACAATCTCGTCGTCAGCGATACCGGGCAGGGTTTTGCAGATCTGTTGGCGCAAATGGATAAGGGATTCGTGGTATCCGAATTAATGGGGCATGGCGTCAATCCAACGACCGGCGATTATTCTCGCGGTGCGGCCGGCTTCTGGGTGGAAAATGGAGAAATTCAATACCCGGTGAACGAGATCACCGTGGCGGGCAACTTGCGGGACATGTACCGCAACATCGTCGCGATTGGTAACGATCGGGATTATCGCGGCGGCATTCGGACGGGTTCTGTACTCGTCGATGGACTGACCCTGGCCGGCAACTAGGTTGAAAAGTCTCCGGGAAGTGCATCATGCAATCCCGGACAGAAATAACCAGCGCCGGGGAGACAAGGCACGCAGTCCCGGACAGAAATGACCAGCGCCGGGGAGAATAGGCGCAAAGTATTTTGCCGCATGAGACTTTTTCAACAGTCTGTTAGCCCGCCAAAAATTTCTTCAATCACAAGAAAATGGTGTCTTGCACCGTTTTTTTATTCAGCGCCGGTTTCGTGATGAACGACGGACTTTTCTGTGTCCAGGAGGTCGTAGATCGATTGATCCGCCAGCGCTTTGTTAAGGGCCGCATCCACTTGACCGCCAACGTTTGAGACGAGTTCCGGCCATTGGCCATCCGGAAAAACATCAGTGGATTGCGGATCGCGAACTGCATTTATGACGTGCTGCAGGTATATCCCGTTCGGGTCCCGCTGCGGAAATAGCTGGTCCTTGCCGGTTCGCGACAACAGCCCGGCTGCCACCAGGCGATTGGCGACCGGCGCCAGCAGCAGTTCCGGGAGCCGCAGGACGCCGGCAACGTCTGTAAGGGTCGGCTGGCCCGCACCGCTGTGAAATGCTTTTGCGGCTGCGATCATCAGGCTAAAGGCGATCAGTTCTTTCTGACGGTTGCCCATCGATACAGTCCGATAGCCGAGCCGCAGATGCTCGGGATTCTGTGCGTAATATGAAACCAGCGCGCCAATCAACAGCGTGAGCCAGCACAGGTAAATCCAGATCAGCGCCAGAATCACAATGGCGAAGGTGGCATAAATCGACAACGTGCGGGCGGATGTCGCAACGAACGTGGCAAACAGAAAGCCCGTGCCTGCCCAGAGAAGCCCACCGGCCAGGCCGCCGATCAGTGCCGCGAAGAACCTGACCCGGGTATTGGGCAGAAACCAGTAAATCATCGTGAATCCCAGCACCACCAGCACATAAGGCGCCAGTTTTCCGACAAGCAGCAGCGTTTCGCCGATTGGTTCGATACCCGCGATTTCCTGCACGAGCGTGTTGCTTTTAACCGCTGCGATCAGCGCCAGCGCCGTGACCATGACAATCGGCACGATCAGAATCAGGCTCAGGTATTCGCTCAGGCGTTGGGCCAATCCACGTGGACGGTCGACGCGCCAGACGTAGTTGAAGCTGTCCTCGACTTTTTGTGCCATCGAAATAGTCGTGACGAACAGCATTATCAGACCAACACCGGCCAGGACGTCGCCCTGCACATTTTCGACGAAGCCCATGACTTGGCCGCCGAGTTCTTTGCCTTTCTCTCCGAGAGGTTCCAGGAAGCTCAATAGAAGCGGTTCGAGCTGCCGATGAAACCCGAAACCCTTGAGGATCGAAAAACTGATCGCGATGACCGGCACGATCGACAGGATGGTGATGTAAACCAGGCCCATGGCGCGCAGCGTCAGGTTGCCGGCGATAATGTCGCGCAGCACTGCGTAAAGAAAGCGAAGAAGTTGGACGCCTTTGTCCGCTGCGACCGGCAGATTATTGAGCCGTGGCCCCCACAGCAGGCTTTCGATTGTATTGGTGATCGCGTCCATCAGTTATGGATCTCCGCGCCCCGGTAAGGCGAAGTGAGTGTCCTGTCGCCGAGTTATGGTTACTATTTCCTCAAGAGGACACTACCAGAAAAACGGTACGGGTCCATTACCGCAGTTTATGCACCAGCGGGTGGCCCCTTGATCAGGTCAACCGCAAGCCGATATTTCTGAACGGTTTTTTCGACGATATCCGCGGGCAGGCTTGGTCCCGGCGCCTGTTTATTCCAGTCCAGAGTTTCAAGGTAGTCGCGCACGAACTGTTTATCGAAGCTCGGCGGGCTTATGCCGAGCGCATACTCGGATGCGGGCCAGAACCTCGACGAATCAGGCGTCAGAACTTCGTCGATCAAATAGAGCTCGCCGGCATCATCCAGGCCGAACTCGAATTTCGTATCCGCGACAATGATGTCGCGCTCGGCGGCATAACTTGCGCCCTGCGAATAAATCTCCAATGCCAAGTTCTTCACTCTTGCCGCCAGCTCCGCGCCGATCATTTCCTGCACCTGCGCAAAGCTGATGTTTTCATCATGATCGCCGAGTTCGGCCTTGGTGGCCGGCGTGAAAATCGGCTCCGGCAGCTGGGCAGCAAGCGGCAATCCGGCTGGCAACTGAATGCCGCAAACTCTTCCGGTCGCCTGGTAATCTTTCCAGCCGGATCCGATCAGGTAGCCACGAACCACGGCTTCTATGGGCAACGGGCGCAGACGCCGGACCACGGTCGCCCGGGATTCGACCATCCGGCGCTCGACGGGATCGTTGATAATTTCATCGAGGCGCAGATCGACGAGATGGTTTGCAATGATATCCGCGGTTTGTTCGAACCAGAAATTCGTCAATTCGGTCAGCACTTCACCTTTTCCGGGTATCGGATCCGGCAGAATCACGTCGAACGCGGAGATTCGATCGGTGGTCACAATAAGAAGGTAATCCTCCCCAACAGCATGGATATCGCGCACCTTGCCTTGGCTGATGCGCTTCAGCGTTGTCAATCTGGATTCATATAGAGCGTCAGGCACGATCTTGATTTCCTATCATCTTGCTCGGCAGGGTCGCCGTAAAAATCGGCTATTCTAGCCTGAAAATTGCGCGGTGTTCGGGGAAAAAAGGCGACTTTCTGTCTTTTCTTCGTTGCCGATGGGATACGGACGAGCATTGCAGAAAAAAGCTGAATGCCCCCCTTCCTCCGGCGCCGGAGAAAAAGGGGGCCGGGCAGCTTTCCGCTGCGGCGCCAGGGGCGTACTCAAGTTGCCGTGAGACACGAGCCGCGCCCCCTTTTCTGATTGGCTCGGTTTATAGCGTGGTACATTTCGCGCTGGCCGGATCCGCCCTTGGGGGTCCGATGTTGAGAATTATTCGTTCGAACTTTCTATATCTGTTTTTAGACGTATGACCTGGGTCGGGAAAATTGGTGGCGCGATTGCCGGTTTTATCGTCAGCGGCGGCAGCCCGATCGGTGCCCTGCTCGGCGGTTTTCTTGGTCACCAGTTCGATCGCGGTTTGAATACTGGCGCCGGCCCTTTCACGACTGGCGCTTCCAGTGCCGAGCGGCAACGGGTCTTCTTCGAAACGACGTTCCTGGTTATGGGGCATCTGGCGAAAGCGGATGGGCGCGTGTCGGAGGAAGAAATTCAGGCCGCGCGTACTGTGATGCATCGTATGCAGCTGCGGCCCGAAGACGTGCGGCAGGCGATTGACTTGTTTAACGCCGGCAAACGCGCCGATGCGAATATTGACGATCGCGTGGCGACGCTGCGTCGGACTTGCGCGGGTCAGCCTGAGCTGATCCGCGCATTTCTGGAAATTCAGATGGATATGGCGGTTAGTAAAGGCAGCATTACGGCCGCCGAACGACGGTTGCTGTGGCGCATTGCCCAACTGCTGGGCGTCGGTCGGGTGGAGTTGGCGCATCTGGAGGCCGTCTTGCGCGCACAGCGCAGCTTTGGTCAACATCAGCAGGGCACGCAGCGCGCAAATACGCTGGATCAGGCCTATAAAGCCCTCGGACTGGAAAGTGAAGCGTCGGATCAACAGGTTAAAACGGCCTATCGACGCCTGATGAATGAGCACCATCCGGACAAATTGGTTGCCAAAGGCTTGCCGGATTCGATGATGGAGGTGGCGAAGGAGCGCACTCGTGAGATCCGCTCCGCCTACGAGCAGATCAAGGCACATCGAGGTATTAAATAGCACCGAGTATTCGCAACGCGTTAATATTCGTCACTGGCTCCAGGATCGAGAACGATGCGTGACTGATTTTCTGATTGCCCCGTCCATCCTGTCCGCTGATTTTGCGCGTCTGGGCGCAGAGGTCGAAGCAGTGATTGCGGCAGACGCCGACGTTATCCATTTTGATGTAATGGATAACCATTATGTACCGAACCTGACGGTAGGGCCCCTGGTTTGCGCGGCCCTGCGTGAACATGGTATTCAAGCGCCCATCGACGTGCACCTCATGGTGAGCCCTGTCGACAGTCTGGTGCGTGATTTCGCGGCCGCCGGGGCGACCTACATCAGCTTTCATCCGGAGGCGTCGGAACACGTTGACCGAACAATCGACTTGATTCGGGAAGTTGGCTGTCGGCCGGGTCTGGCGTTGAATCCGGCTACGTCCCTGGCGAGCCTGGACTATACGCTGGCAAAACTTGATTTGGTGTTAGTCATGTCGGTCAACCCGGGCTTTGCCGGGCAGGCATTTATTGTCGAGAGTCTTGTCAAAATCCGCGCGATACGAGAGCGCATCGATACTTTGGCCCCCACCAGCAGTGATTCTGATCGTCGAGAGATTCGGCTCGAAGTCGATGGTGGAATAAAGCTGACGAACATCAGGTCGGTCGCGGCCGCCGGTGCCGACATGTTCGTGGCGGGTTCGGCGATATTTGGCAGCGGTGATTACGTGGCCACTATCGCTGCCATGCGCGAGGAATTAGCCGCCGCAGTCAAGCCGGGTGCTTGACTGCGGCGGCGGTTTTGTTTGCCTTATGAAGCCGCTACGGCGCTGATCGTTTGTTTCGGCCGCGCGTTGTAGACGACGATCGTCTTGCCGCTTGCCGAAACCAGGCCTTGCTCCTCGAGAATCTTCAGCACGCGGCCGGCCATCTCGCGCGAGCATCCGACCAGACGGCTAAGCTCCTGGCGGCTGACCTTGATCTGCATGCCATCAGGATGCGTCATGGCGTCAGGCTCGTTGCACAGATCCATGATCGCATGCGCAACTCGACCGGTGACATCAACGAAAGCCAGATCACCGAGCTTTTTGTTGGTGCGATCAAGTCGCGTCGCCAACTGCGTTGCCAGCTCGAACACCAGGCCCGGGCTCTCGCTCGCGATCTGCCTGAAACGCGGGTAGGTCATTTCGGCGATCTCTGAAGCAACGCGGGTACGCACCCATGCGCTTCTCGCCGGTTCTTCATGAAAAAGACCCATCTCACCGAAAAATTGGCCCTTGTTCAGATACGCAAGCACCATTTCATTGCCGTCCTCGTCTTCGATCATTACTTCGACTGATCCGGAAGTAATGTAGTACAGACTATCCGGTAAATCCCCTGCATGAATCATGACCGTCTTGGCGGGTACGTTGCGCACGCGACAGTAAGTCAGGAAACGATTTATGGCAGGAATATCACTTGATGTTTTGCCGCTGTAAGCCATCGATTAGCACTCCCCAATAACCCAGAGCCGATTTAATACCGAGTTCAACATAAGATGCAATGACGGTGACTGAATTTGTGACCTGTGTCTCAGCCTTGGCGTGCTTCGAGCGTAAATTGTGACGCTTGCAGCCGGCTGTTCACATGACGCGTGTGAGCAGCGTCACAAGACCTTTTGTGAACGCAATGGCTGCCGCGGTGTTAGATCCAGTATGAAATGCCCGTCATGATGCTCGCAGCGCCTTGCATTGCGCGTTTGGCCGTATCTGGTAATTCAGTGCCACCTTCGCGGATCGCTGCATCTTTGTGGGTTTGTTCATCGTCACGCATTTGCCGGACGATGCGATGGCTTTGTTGGTCGTTTTCAGGCAGCAGCGACAGGTGTCGCTCGAGGTGCTCGGTGACCTGTTTTTCGGTCTCGGCCAGGAAACCGAGGCTGATACGGTCACCTGCCAGCCCCGCGAGTGCACCTATAATAAAGGACCCGCTATACCACAGGACGCCGAGACGACTCGCGCGATGGCCAAGCTCCCGCACGCGGTGGTCGCACCAGAGCAGGTGACTGTGTTCCTCGTTGGCCGCCGAATGGAATTTGACGCGCAGCTGCTGATCCCTGGTGACGAACGCCTGACCACGATAAAGGGCCTGGGCGGCTATTTCTCCCGAATGATTGACTCGCATGAGTCTTGCGGATTCTGCTCGTTCGGCAGTCGAAAGTCGCGTGCCCGCTTCCTCGGCCATTGCATCCTGGTGCCCGGGTAGATCGGCCGGCGCGGTCCGCGCCCTTGTTGTGACTACCCTGAGGGCCGTATCGAGTTCTTCAAGGCAACGATCGAGCAGGCTGTGCATGGCGAGAATTATATGCGATCGGCATCTTGCCGGCGCCCTGCCGGGGGCTGGCGAACAAGGATATATTTGCGTCTATTTGTCTGGAACAAGCCGCCTGGTATGGGTCAGCCGGTCGCGGCATTGAAAAGGCCCGCCAACACCAGTAAACTCGCCGCCTTTTCCGCGTACGGCGGCGACGCTGGCAGGAACACCGGATTTAACAAGAATGAGCACATTTTCCGCAAAACCCGAGGAAGTCATCCACGACTGGTACGTTGTCGATGCCAATGGGCGTACGTTGGGTCGGCTGGCGACCGAAATTGCAAACCGGCTGCGCGGTAAGCATAAGCCTGTATTTACGCCCCATGTAGACACCGGCGACTACATAATCGTCGTGAACGCGGAGAAAATTCGGGTGACCGGCAATAAGCTTAAAGACAAGCTTTATCAGCACCATACCGGTTATATTGGCAATCTGAAGACCAAAACCCTGGAAAAGATGCTGGCCAGTGCGCCGGAGCAGGTTATCACCCGGGCGGTCAAAGGCATGTTGCCAAAGAATAAGCTTGGAGCGGCAATGCTCAAGAAATTGCGGGTATTTGCCGGACCTGATCACAATCATGCAGCCCAGCAGCCGCAAGCCCTGGAAATCTGAAGCAGCCCGGTCTGAACGAGCAAAATTTTTATGAGTACGGACGTTTATTACGGAACAGGTCGTCGAAAATCCTCTACAGCAAGGGTGTATCTGCGCAACGGTACCGGTAGCATCACGGTTAATTCGCGAGACCTCGACCTGTTTTTTGGCCGCAAAACGGCGCGCATGATAGTCCGTCAACCGCTGGAATTGACGCAGTTGGAAGGCAAATTTGATGTCACCGTGCGGGTCGCAGGCGGGGGTACAACGGGCCAGGCAGGCGCGATACGTCATGGTCTGACTCGCGCGCTGATGCGCTACGATGAAAGTCTGCGCCCAGCCCTGCGCAAAGCTGGCTTCGTTACGCGGGACGCCCGCGAAGTCGAGCGCAAGAAAGTTGGCCTGCGAAAAGCCAGGCGCGCGACCCAATACTCCAAACGCTAGAATCGAAACGGATCCCCATGTTCTCGCGGTGATCCGGGACGGCGCCGGTTCACGGATATAATTCGATTATCAATTGGGGGATCGTCTAGCGGTAGGACTGCGGACTCTGACTCCGCCAACCCAGGTTCGAATCCTGGTCCCCCAGCCAGATAAGAAAACCCGCCAGTCGCGGGTTTTTTGTTTTCCTGCCATTCTTTAATAGCTGGTTGTTTATTTAATCTCCATGAATTAAGTGGAATAGCTCAGACATAATTTTACGGGCCCTGTAAGGCGAATGCCGGATAGGTTCGCCGAATCCAATCGGTCGTGACCTGTCCAGGCCTTGTCTGCGGCATACCTTCGCAGGGAATAAAGCGGACCGCAGGGAGCCATCCCAGCGAAGGTATGCCGCAGACAAGGCCGAATGCCTGGCAGAGGATTCGGTTGGCGGACATCGGCTATTCCGGATAGGTGGCAGAGCTCGCGGTAGGCCGCCAGAGACTCTTTCCATGGGATGGCTCCCTCCGGTCCGCTTTATTCCCAAGGAAAGAGTCTCTGGCGGCCTGCCTCCAACAGTGGATTTGCGACGAATAATGGGGACATTCCCCATTATTCTTTTTGCGGAAACGTTCGAAAGCCTCTGGTCCGTGGCCGTTAAAAAAGGAGAAAGTCCCCATTTTCTCTGCGCCATATCTGGCTATGGGTCTCAGTCCCCTTTAATTTCCATGAATTAAGTCCTCGTGAATTCCTGAATCTTGCCGTTATCGTCAGCCATTATTATTTTGTCGGCCGGCCGATGCGCAAAAATGCCAACTGTCACGACGCCCGGTACCTGACTGAATCGAAGCTCCATCTCGACGGGATTGGTAATACTGAGGTTGTAAATATCCAGCATGTGGTTGCCGTTATCGGTAACGAATTCTTCGCGGAGGATGGGTTGGCCGCGTGCCTTAACAAATTGTCGTGCGACGAACGACTGGGCCATTGGAATGACTTCGACGGGAAGCGGAAATTTGCCCAGCACGCCCACCCACTTGGAGTCATCGATAATACAGACGAATTCTCGCGCGGCGCTGGCCAGGACTTTTTCTCGAGTCAGGGCGCCACCCCCACCCTTAATCAGGTGGAAATGCTTGTTGGCTTCATCAGCGCCATCCACATATAGATCCAGGTTGCCGGCTGCGGATAATGGGGTGACTTCGAAGTTCAATTCCCGCAAGCGTTTTTCCGTCGCATCTGAGCTTGCGATCACAGCATCGATTTGAGCGCGGATCTCGGGCAATAGGTCAATGAAATAGTTTACGGTTGACCCCGTGCCAACGCCCAGTATTGAGCCTGTTTTGACGCATTGCAACGCGGCCTCGGCCGCCAATCGCTTTTTTTCGCCGTGATGCATGGTCCTTCCCCCGGCTCCCGTAGACTGCCCTGATAAGGCTTGCCGAGATTATAGCCTGAGGTTTGGGCCCTGGTTATCTCTGCCGGGAATAGGAAAGAAATATGCCCGCCAGAGGCGGGCATATTCCGATGGTCGTAACCTCCTTGCGCGGAGGATGCGTTGACGCTAGCGTCTCCGCGTTGTCTTTTTCTTGGCCTTTTTCTTGGCCTTTTTCTTGGCCTTTTTCTTTACCTTACGCTTGGTTTTTTTCTTGGCCTTTTTCTTGGCCTTTTTCTTTACCTTACGCTTGGTTTTTTTCTTGGCCTTTTTCTTAGCCTTTTTCTTTACCTTGCGCTTGGTTTTTTTCTTGGCCTTTTTCTTTACCTTACGCTTGGCCTTTTTCTTTACCTTACGCTTAGCCTTTTTCTTGGTAGCTTTCTTAGGCGCTTTCTTGCGCACTACCTTTCGTTTCTTCGCAACCTTTCGCTTCGCCTTCTTGCGCGAAACTTTCTTTCTAGATGCAGTCTTCTTAGCCATAGTGGTCTCCGTGTCGGGGATAACGGGGCCGAGTATATACAAGAAAAAATTAAATGCTAGTAAAACTGCAAGGCCTTACGCACCAGCTTTTTGCTAAGAATTCTGCTCTCTGAAAAGACCTTTTTGCCGGACTACGATCCAAGATGAAAATTCAGTTGGTATTTGACTGCCGCGTTGAGGAAAACTGATTCGCGCGAACCATTAGAAAGTATAAGTTTGCTTCTCTGTTACGGCGTTGTGTAACGGCACATCCCAGCTACATGCCTTTAATTGCGGGACTTTCTGGAATTCGTATGCGAGACCAACTAAGCGCGGTCGAGTCCATTGCTTACGATGGCGCATAAAGCGGAAGCTGCGATCATAATAGCCACCACCCATACCCACTCTGTTACCGCGCGCGTCGAAAGCGACAAGAGGTGCTAATACGATATCCATTTCGTGGGGGCGAAAAAGAAGTCCTTTTGGAGAAATGGGCTCCGGAATTCCATGCTGATTGCGTAAGAAATCGCTGTCCGGAAAATATGGAGCAAATATCAATTCCTGGCCGCGAAGTACCGGCAGGTAAACCTTGCGTCCGCGATCCCATGCTGTTTCGATAGCGAATGTGCAATCCACTTCGCCTCCTATCGAATAATAAGCGGCGATCCGGCAGCTGCGAGACATCAGGGGCAAACGCCACAGGCGGTCAGAAATCGCCAGCGATGCCTGGGCGATTGTTTCCGGAGACAGTTGATTTCGGCTCGCCTTAGCTGAGGCGCGCAGGGCTTTGGTGTCCATTAATGAACTGCTTGCTCGTTAGAGTAGGCGCCTCCCGCATGTGTCGTTTTGAACCGTCGCCCTCGAACCAGAGAGAAAGGTGGGATCAGCCGTGGCAGGGCAGGCTATCCGCATAAAGCGGTCTTGCACAAAGCTGCCGACAGACTATTGATCCCGGTACTGTTATTTAGGGTCGAAAGTCTTCCAGGTTCGCCTCGAACACCGCAGGAGGAACCTGAAGATAGTATATCTTGAAGTGCCGCTCAAAACTGCGACTTGTGCGGTTGTTGGCGGCTCGAAAAGGCAGCAGCAACTAATTCTAAGTCAAAGCGGCGCTTATGGATTCAGAGCCACTGTTGACGGAATATCAGGTCGGATTATTTGTATTAGTCGGTATTTGGTCAGACCAGCAGTGTCAGATTTGCTCGCATCTGACTGGCTGGTAATCACTCAGACTTAAATTTGCAGACACTGTAAGACGGGTATCGCATTGGTTCGCCGATTCCAAACGGTCGCGCGCCGTCCAGGCCTTGTCTGCGGCATACCTTCGCAGGGAATAAAGCGGACCGCAGGGAGCCATCCCAGCGAAGGTATGCCGCAGACAAGGCCGAATGCCGGGCAGAGGATTCGGTTGGCGGACATCGGCTATTCCGGATAGGAGGCAGAGCTCGCGGCAGGCCGCCCAAGACTCTTTCCTTGGGATGGCTCCCTGCGGTCCGCTTTATTCCCGCGGAAAGAGTCTTGGGCGACCTGCCTCCAACAGTGGAATTGCGAACGCCTTTTTTCGCCTGATCGGACCCTGTCTGTCCGAGCAGATCTGACGTTTCAAAGATTATCTAGAGTTCCAGTTGCTGACCGAATTGCAGTGCTGATTCGATGCGTTCGCGCATGGAGCGAACCTTCGCTTTCGCATCGGTTTCCAGAATCTCCCCAATCCCGTTTGACGCAATCAGGTCATTGGCCATATTCAACGCGGCCATTACGGCGATTCGGTCCAGGCCGACGACCTTACCGCTATCTCGAATTTCGCGCATCTTGATGTTCAACAGCTCGGCTGAGTCCACCAAGGCCTTGCGCTCGGTCGCTGGGCAGGAGATCTGGTATTCCTTTTCCAGGATTTTAATGTTCACATGCGCAAACATGTCTGTCATGAACCGTGCTCCATTGCTTTCAAGCGGCCAATCATCGATTCTACGCGAGCGCGCACCTGTTCGTTCTTCTGCAACAGGGTGGCCCGCTCGCCAATCAATGAATCCTGGCGTTGTTTCAAAGATCGATTTTCTTCCTTCAGCTGATTAGTAATCACCACGAGTTCGTCTAATCGACGCTCCAAACGCTGTAGTTCCTGGCTGAAGGATTTGTCGAGTGATTTGCTCATGTATTAAATATAGTGTCTGCGCAGTATCAGGGTCAAATGTTCACGCATTGGCCGGAATGCTAATATACGCCGGGGGCGCGCCCGGTGGCGAGGAAACGGACCTAATCCGGTCGGCTGCGGAGAGAGCGAATTAGGCCATGAGACGGTCCGACCGAGCGCATCGGATCATAAATTAGCGAATCCTGAGAACCGACAATGTGGTCGACACGGGTTGTTTCGAAAAGTCTAAGAGCTCTGTGGTTCCTGCGTGCCGCGCAAAGCTGCGCGGCGGCAATGCGCCCCGTCACTGGCCGTTTTCAACACGCCGGGCTGGTCTTATTGCCCGGTTAAACAGATAGTTGTGGACAACTTAGCGGAACCTGATTTTGATGCGGTAGACGAGATGCTGCGCGGCGTTGGGGCACTGGGTGAAACTGCTGAAATTCACGGCGATCTCTGCGGATTGCTGTGTTTGCTAGGCGATGACGCGGGTCCGGGATGGGTTGCCCGGGTGTTAGCCGACGGGAGCGACGGAGCTTCCGCCGAAGAAATACATCGAGCCACCGATATATTGGAGAGTCTCGCGAAACAGGCTTTCATCAACCTCGAGGCGGGCGAAATGGGCTTTACGTTGCTCCTGCCGTCAGATGAGGACGCGCTGGAGATTCGCGCCGCGAGCCTTGCCCTCTGGTGTCAGGGTTTCTTACATGGCTTGGGAAGCGGCGGTGGGGCGGGTCACCGTAATCGGGTATTAGAAGAGGGGCTGACTCAGGATATTATCCGCGATTTCAGCGAAATCAGCCGCGCCGCGTTTACCGAGGATGAGACTGAGGCTGAAGCAGAGGCTGCATATATGGAAGTCGTCGAATTCGTGCGAGTCAGCGTGCAACTGGTGTTCGAAGAGTTGCAACTTATAAGGTCACGAGCCGGCGGCGGCACCGCGCATTGAGGGCCAGCGATTGAATCGAAAGGAATTCGCGAAGCGTCGACGGCAGTTGATGCGAATGGTGGGTAAGGGGGGTATTGCGATAATCCCGGCTTCTCAGGTCAAAGTGCGCAATCGTGATGTCGAGTATTACTATCGTCAGGACAGCGATTTCTATTATCTGACCGGTTTTGCGGAGCCGGAGGCGGTTGCCGTTCTGG
>Ga0224512_10000204_pt1 | contig 63909 bp, 69 predicted proteins | sample SF_May12_sed_USG_4_FD_169103 | JGI IMG/M metagenome (GOLD analysis project Ga0224512, IMG submission 169103) | Sediment microbial communities from San Francisco Bay, California, United States - SF_May12_sed_USGS_13 | ecosystem: Environmental > Aquatic > Marine > Sediment | place: USA...
ACCGGGCCGGCTGTAGATATTCAGCCCGATGGCTTTTTCATTGCCCGCCGCGGGATAGAAATGACGCAGCACCCCCTTGGCGTCTCCGAAGCCGTATCCCTTGGCGGCGGGTGTAAAGCTCATCAGGGTCGCCGCAAATTTATCGAACTCAGAGAAATTCGGTGTCTTGCGCGTCGCCAGCATGAAGGCTTGCAGTGACTCCACGCTCTGGACCCGCTGCTGAAGGCTGATCTCCAGGAAACGGGCGGCGTCTGCTTGCTCGCGGATCAGCCTCTGATTATTTTTTTCCTGCTCCAGATATCCGGCATAGACGTGCAATAGCGCCATGGACGCAAGACCGATGATCCCGATAAGGATATACACAGTAAGGCTGCGTCTCTTGTCAGCGCCTAATTCAGGCTTGGCCTGCCTGAAAAGCAACACATCAATAGCCTTGTTCAGGATAGTCTCCAAACTGTTTCGGGGGCACACCCGGTCATTTCTTGCTGGATAAACCTGTATTTTAAAGATAGACCACCCTCCCGGCCCTCTCTATGTCCAGATTGTCTCCGGGCACGGTCTTGTTTCATGACCTGCATCAAATACACCCCGCACCGTCCATTGGTAAAAAGAACAGCATTCTTGGGGATTTTCACCAGTCTCGGCCTTAACAATGGATCACTTTGCATCGCCCGGCCCGGCCCGGCCCGGCTGGAAGACCTTCACCGCCGCACCGCATCGCATGCTGTTTTTGGGCGGTGCGGGGCAGACGCTGTTGGCGATGTTTTTCTGGCTGGCGGAACTGCTGGATCGCGCGGAAGCCTGGGACACGCCCTCACCGGTCATCCCCGGGACGTGGGCGCACATGTATCTCATGCTGTACGGGCTGTTTCCTTTTTTTATTTACGGATTCCTGTTCACGGTCTATCCGCGCTGGATGGGCGGCGAGGCATTGCCCGCCCGGCGATATATCACCGCCTTTTTGCTGCTGGCTTCAGGGATGATCTTTTTTTATATAAGCCTGTATCTGTCGCGCTTTGTGCTTTTGCTCGGGTTGTCGTTGTACCTGGCCGGGTGGGGCGTGGCGCTGCATGCCTTGTTCGCGGTTTACCGCCGGGCACCGCGGCATGGGGCGCACGAGCCTCTGCTTAATCTGGCGTTGACGGCAGGGATGGCCGGTGTCGCGTTATTTCTCGCCGCCGTGCTGTTCCAAACGCCGGTGTTGTTTCAGCTGTCGCGAGAGTTCGGTCTGTGGTTGTTTCTGATGCCGGTGGTTTTTTTGGTGGCGCATCGGATGATTCCGTTCTTCAGCCAGAGCGCGCTCATCAACTATATTATGGTGCGACCCGCCTGGGCCCCGCCGTTGATGATCATTTGCGTCGTGGCGCATGTCGTGTTCGAGCTGGCGGGGCTGCCCGCCTGGCGCTTTCTCGCGGACGCGCCGCTGGCCGTGGCCGCACTGCACCATTCCTGGGTCTGGCAATTCCGCCGCAGCTTTCATGCGCGCCTGCTGGCCATGCTGCACATTGCCTTTCTCTGGCTGGGCATCGGCATGACGTTGTATACCGCGCAAAGCCTCGCGTTGCTTGTCACCGGCACAGATTTTCTCGGGCACGTGCCGTTGCACGCGCTCGGCATCGGTTTCTTCACGGGCATGGTGGTGGCCATGGCCTCGCGCGTGACGCTTGGTCATTCCGGCCGCGCCCTTCAGGCCGATGACCTGACATGGCGCGTGTTATTCGGTGTTAATATCGCCGCAGTACTACGCATGGCGGCAGAATTCGCAGTCGGCACGGCGAGCGGCATTTTGAACGGGTTGGCGGCGGCAATCTGGCTGGTATCCTTCCTGTTGTGGGCATGGCTCTACGTGCCGATGTATGTGCGCCGGCGCGTAGACGGGAAATCCGGATAACAACGTTTAATCAAACCAATGTGGTGGCTTAAATACTTGCACGTCACCTGCGTGATCCTCTCCGGAGCCGGATTTTTTCTCCGCGGCACATGGATGATCCGCGATTCCCCCCGGCTGCGTAAAAGATGGGTGCGGGTGTGGCCGCATATTATTGATACGGCATTGCTGGTTTCGGCCATTCTGCTGACGATTCAAATCCGGCAATACCCGTTTGTTCACCACTGGCTGACGGCCAAGGTGCTGGCCCTGGTGGCCTATATCGTGATCGGCGCCGTCGGTTTGAAATACGGAATGACCAAGAAAATCCGCATCATCGCCTGGCTCGTCGCGATGGTCCTATTCTTTTATATTGTTCTGGTCGCGCTGACACGGCAGGTCCTGCCTTATATTGGCTAGCGATTCCATTCCCGCCCGGTCGCCAGCTTGACCTTGGTCAATACTTTTTCACGTGAAATCAGCTAGCTTGTTTTATTGGGCCCAACCATGATCCCGACTTCTTTTCCCTTGCTCAAAATCCGTGGGCATCAGCTGCTTCCCATTATTCAGGGCGGCATGGGCGTGGGCATTTCCGGGCACCGCCTGGCGGGGGCTGTCGCCAAGGAAGGCGCCGTCGGCACTATCGCCAGCGTGGACCTGCGACGCCTGTATCCGGACATCATGCAGCGCCTGCGCAAGTGCCGCGATCCGAAGGTCCACAGCGCCGCCAATGTCGAGGCGCTCGACCGCGAGATTCGCGCCGCGCACGAAATCGCGCCGGACGGCTTCGTCGCGGTGAACGTGATGCGTGCGCTGTCAAATTACGCCGAGCTCGTGGTGCAGTCCTGCAAAAGCGGGGCGAACGCCATCATCTCGGGCGCGGGACTCCCTTTCGACCTGCCCGAACTGACGGAAAAATTCAAAAACGTGGCGCTCATCCCGATTCTTTCGGAAGAACGCGGCGTGCGCGCAGTGCTGAAGAAATGGATGCGCAAGGGACGGCTACCGGACGCCATCGTCATCGAACACCCGCGCTACGCCGGCGGGCATCTGGGCGCCACGCGCATGGAAGAGGTGAACGATCCGAAATTCGATTTCACGCGCGTGTTGGAGGAAATCCGACGTGTGATTCAGGAGCTGGGTATCGCGCTCGGCAACATCCCGCTGATACCCGCGGGGGGGATCAACTCATTCCAGAAGCTCAAGGAGCTTTTCGACATGGGAGCCGCCGGTGCGCAGATCGGCACCCCCTTCGCCGTCACCGAGGAATGCGATGCCCATCCCAATTTCAAGAAGGTGCTGGCCGAGGCCAAACCCCAGGACATCGTGACCTTCATGAGCGCCGCCGGGCTGCCCGCGCGCGCGGTCTTGACGCCGTGGCTGAAAAATTATCTGGCCAAGGAAGACAAATTGCGGGCCAAAGCGGCACCCGATTGCGTCCAATGTCCGAGCCAGCTCGAGTGCCTGTCACATTGCGGCTTCAAGGACGGGAACCCCCACGCCGGCCAGTTCTGCATCGAGACGCAACTTGCAGCGGCCCAGCGCGGCAATATTCAGCAGGGGCTGTTCTTCCGCGGTTCGGAATCGCTGCCCTTCGGCGCGGAGATACGCAAAGTTCGTGAGCTGCTGGAAGTCCTGTTGACCGGGCGTTCGCTCGTCACCACCAATTGAGGCGTGGCCGACCGTCGCGCCTACGTCAGGCAATAAAGGTAAGGAAGGCGATACAGCCGGGACCGGTTACAGGCTGGGCGTGGCGTCGCGCCCCCCGCGTCGATTCTCGTGCCGGCTCTGGCAAGTGATGCAGCGCTTGGCCGTGGGATAGGCGTCCAGGCGCTCAAGCGCGATGGCATCATTGCAATCCACGCAAGTCGCGTAAGTTCCGGTCTTGATACGCTCCAGCGCTGCCTCCACGTCTCGGATTTCCTCCAGTTCGCGGGCGCGGGTGGTGATATTGATGCCGCGCAGCAGATCGGCAAAGGATTCATCGCCGGTATCGTGCACCATCCCTGCCAGTTCGCTGTAGTCTTCCTGGATCGAATTGGCCAGTTCACGATGAATAATCTCGCGCAATTCCTCGCGGCGATTTCTCAGCCGTTGCTCGAGCTGCTGCAGTTGTTTGTCAGAAAGTTCCGGCATGCTCAATACCCTCTACTGGGTTATTCAGTGCGGCCACATCGATACTCGTTCAAGCCTAACACACTCCTCGGTCTTTTAAGGGTTTACCGTGAGTCCTTCGCGCGAACTCCGCACAAGATACGCGCGCTTGCGCAATATTGTCTACTGTCCGACGACCAAGGGAAGCTCTGCCCGGGAACTGCACGTCGGCAGGGCCAGGCGATACCTGAGACGCAATCCCCAGGGGGACGATGCTTGCAGGGAGGGAACCGGTTGGGTGTATTTTACCAAAGAGACGAAAAATAAACGGAGCGGAGGCAGAGGCCGAATCATACTCAATCCTGATGAGAGTATGTTCTAGCGCTTGGCAGAAACAGCGCGGGGCGGAGAACCGGTCGTATTCACATCGATACCGTTGATTTCCTCGAGCCGTTTGCGGTCGAGGATGCGGATAAATCCTCTTCCGCTCTCGATAAGCTTTCTGCGGACAAAATCGGCCATCACGCGGCTCACGGTCTCCTCCGTCAGACCGAGCATTTCGGCAATTTCGCGGCGCGAGAGACGCAGCGGGAGGTCGCCGTTCGGATCCCCGCCCAGCGGTACCAGCGACAACAGGAAGCTTGAGACTTTTTCCGGCGCCGTCTTCAGCCCCAGATCACGAATCAGCGATTCGGCCTGGTCCAGTTCATGACTGAGCGTTTCGATCACGCGCAACGAGATCGCCGGGTTGGCCTCGATGATATTCCGCAGGTCATCGTGACTGATCTTGCAGGCCACCACGTCCGTCAGTGCTTCAGCCGTAAACGGGTATGTGCGACCCTTGAACGTCTCGATGCCCAGCAGCTGTCCGGCGACCGCGATCCGCAAGATCTGTTGCCGTCCGTCCGGCATGGAACTCGTGAGCTTGAGCTGTCCGTGTCGCAAGGCGAACAGATATGTGGCCGGATCGCCCTCGCGGAACAGCGCTTCGCGCGGTTCATACAGTTCGCGGATCAGGTGCTCGCGAAGCTGGCAAATCTGATCCTTCGAAAGCCCGGCATACAAACGGTCTTCACACAGAACACAGGCTTTGACTTCGCAGGAGCACGTAGCCATATCTTGAATTATTAGCCCCTATGATTAACCCAGCAACTAAAGTGAAAGTTGTAAAGTAGCAAGGTAGTAAAGTTCTTTGGTCGGACTATTGATCAATATCAATATTCTGCTTTGGTTGCTGGAAACGGCAGGAATAAAACGCGCAGTCAGGCTTGGCGTAAAGCTCGAATGAGCGGTTTGTCGAGCAGGTGCACAAACCCCTTGTCCACACCGCCCAGCCGTTTGCCGCGGCCACCGGCAAAAAATCACTCCGGTAATATCGCGCGCGTTAACAAGAGGGGCTTACAGGTCATCCTTAGAAATCCGTACTTAAAGGGATCGCGAGTACGGTGTCGCCTTGCCTGAAACCGGGACTCTCGGCCTCGATACGGATGAAACCGTTGGTTTCGCGCAACGGCCCCAGCATGTGCGAGCCTTGTCCGCGCAGCGCTGTCGCCTGGAGTTGGCCGTCTTCGGCGGCGAGCCGTGCGCGCACGAATTCGGTGCGGCCGGGGTGACGACGGAAATCATGGGTGGCTCTCGCCGCCAGTTGCGGCAGACGCGGGTTGCCATGATGCCAGGTAATGAGCGCGGGCTCGACGAACAGCTTGAAAGTGACGAGGCTCGATACCGGATTGCCCGGCAGGGCGAAAAAATGCGCGCGGTGACCCACGCGCCCGAAGGCGATCGGCTTGCCGGGTTTGATTTTCGCCTTCCAGAGTTTTATTTCGCCGATCTCGGCGAACAACTGCTTCACGAGATCGTGTTCGCCGACCGAAGCCCCGCCGCTGGTGATGACGAAGTCGTACTCCGCGGAGGACTGAAGCCACGCGCGTAATTCGGCGGGATCGTCCCGCACCGTCCCGCCGTCCACGGCCTCCATGCCAAGTTCACGCAGCAACCATAACGTGGCCAGGCGATTGGATTCGTAAATCTGTCCAGGGCGCAAGGGAGTGCCGGGCTTGACAAGCTCATCGCCGGTGGCGGCCACCAACACCCGTGCACGCGGGTAGACGGGAATCTCTTCCACGCCGGCGGCGGACAGCAAGGCCAGATCGTAGGAAGACAGCCGGCGTCCGGCCGGATACAACCTGTCGCCACGGCGGAAATCCTCGCCCTGCCTTCGCCGATGACTGCCCGGTTGAACCGATTTGGGGAATATCACCTTCGCCCCATCGCGCTTCACGTCTTCCTGGATCACGATGGTGTCGGCACCTTGGGGCATCGGCGCGCCAGTGAAAATCCGCATGGTTGTGCCGCTTGCGAGCTTTCGCGGCGCATCGCCGCAGCGGCTTTCGCCTTCAAGCGGCAAAACAAACCCGGCGGCCACCAGTTCAGCGGCGCGCACAGCATAACCGTCCATGGCGGAATTATCGAAGGCGGGATTATCCACCTGCGCCTGCAGTTCCTGGGCGGTGAAACGCCCATGCGCCTGCGCCAGCGACACCGTCTCGGTCGCGGTGGCCGGCATGATCTCTGCCAAGATAGCGTCGCGGGCTTGCTCGAGGCTCAGCATAAATGAAGCCCTACTCCGCTGCGCTCCGTTCGTCCAGTCATAAGGCGAGAACGGTAGCTCATTTCCCGGCCGGGGTGTAGGGTGTATACCGAAACCGCTGGAATGATTAGGACTGGTTTCCCACGGGACCTCGTGAGATGAGGGAGCGCGCTTCATCGAGGCTCTGCACGCCGATGGCCATCAGCACGCCATCGATGATCACGGCTGGAATGGTCTTGAGATCCAGTTGATCGGCAAGTTGTTGCCCCTCTACGTCGGTCAGATTCACCATGGATAAGTCGAGCGCTGATTCCTCGGCCACTTGGCGCCAGATGTTTTCCGCCTGCTTGCACGGGACACATGATTCCGAAACCAGTAACTGGACTTTCATCCCCTTCTTGTTCCTCCGGTTTGGCAACCGTCTAACATTCAATAAAACGATTCGACGGCTCAAGCGACGGCTACCACTCTGAAACGGCGCGTTACCCATGGCCTTGACCTTGGTCAAGCGGCCCCCCGGGAGGTTATGATTACGCCATGAATCATTCCCCGGATGTGGCTCAAGCCTTGCGTCACGCCTACCTGTTCGCGGAAATGTCCGAACCGCATCTGCAGGCGCTCGTCCAAGGCATGGCGGATATTCACCTCGAACCCGGCAAGGCGCTGTTCCGTCAGGGACAGCCGGCGGAGCGGTTTTATTTTCTGCGCGAAGGGCTCGTCAAGCTTTTCCGCCTGTCGCCGGACGGCGATGAAAAAATCATCGAGATCATGCGCCCGGGTGAAACCTTCGCCGAGGCAGTCATGTTCATGGGCCCCCAGGGACGCTACCCGGTCAATGCCGAAGCCATCAACGAGAGCCGGGTTTATGCCTTCGAGCAAAAGGTTTTCCTAAACCTCCTGCGTGAATCGAACGAAGCCACATTCGGCCTGCTCGCTTCCATGAGCCGGCGGCTGCACATGCTGGTCAATCAGATCGAGAGCCTCACGTTGCAAAACGCGACTTACCGCCTGGTGGCGTATTTGCTGGAGCAGATTCCGCGCGATGTTAAAACATCGCCGGAGGTGCAGCTCACCACGCCCAAGGGCGTGATCGCCTCGCGCCTCGCGATCCAGCCCGAGACGCTTTCACGCATCCTCGGCAAACTGCGCCAGGGCGGACTGATCGAGGTGCACGGCCATCACATCACCATCCGCAACGTGCAGGCGTTGCGCGACACCGTGCACCTGCCACCGCAGGAATAGTTATCGGAAAAGATGTCATGAGCAAAAGTACCAAAGCTCCATTCGTTCCCCTCTGCATCGCGGTGCTCACGGTATCGGACTCACGCACACGCGAGAATGACACCTCCGGCGATCTCATCGCAGAGCGGCTGACCAACGCCGGGCACAAGCTGGCGGCGCGCGCGATTCTGACGGACGACGTCAAGAAACTGCGCAAACAGTTACGCGCCTGGATGAAGGACAAGAACGTGGATGCGGTGATCTCGACCGGCGGTACGGGACTGACGAAACGCGATGTCACCCCCGAAGCGTTCGAACCGCTGTTCACCAAACACATCCCCGGTTTCGGCGAGCTGTTCCGCTGGCTGTCCTTCGAGGAAATCGGCACTTCCACCATCGAGTCGCGCGCGCTGGCCGGTGTGGCCGATGACACGCTGGTTTTCTGCTTGCCGGGTTCGACCGGTGCCTGTCGCACCGGCATGGACAGGATCATTCTGCCGCAGCTGAATGCCGCCACCGGTCCCTGCAATCTCACTGGGATGCTGCCGCGCATCCGGCACGATCCCGCGCCTAAAATATAATGACATTCTGAACGGGGCATATCGAAATAAGGCTTCCTTTTACAGGTTGAACAAAGGACTACATTCATGATCAAGCTGACCCATCTCAAAGAGTCCGGCGAGGCCCACATGGTGGACGTGGGCGCGAAGGACGTTACGTCCCGCGAAGCGGTGGCCGAAGGCCTGATCCGCATGCAAGCGGAAACGCTCAGGCTCATCGTCGAAGGTGGACATAAAAAAGGCGATGTCCTGGCGGTCGCGCGCGTGGCCGGAATCATGGCGGCCAAAAAAACCGCGGAGCTCATCCCGCTGTGCCATGCCATTGCCCTCACAGCCGTTGACATCGAGTTGACCGCCGATGAAACAAAATCGGCGGTGTATTGTCGCGCTACCGTGCGCACGCAAGCCCGGACCGGCGTGGAAATGGAAGCACTCGCCGCCGTGGAAATCGCTCTCCTGACCATATATGACATGTGCAAAGGGATAGACCGTGGAATGACATTGACCGATATCGGTCTGGTTTCGAAAACCGGCGGCCGGTCCGGCCAGTGGCATCGCTGACAGGCGGATTTCGAATACGGTTGTGACGCTAATTTGTCGGCGTTATGCTGTTGCTGGGAAATTCCCGTGCCAAGGAGTTAATTATGGAAAAGAACATTGGCCAAGTGGACAAGACGCTGCGCGTCGTCATCGGGATTGCACTGCTGAGTCTGATTTTTATCCTCGAAGGAAACGCGCGCTGGTGGGGGCTGATCGGCATTGGCCCGATACTCACGGTGGTCATGGGTTGGTGTCCGGCCTACACCCTGCTGGGCGTGAGCACCTGCAAGAGAAAGCCGTCCTGACAATCGCGGCGTCGCGATCAGCGAAGAAAATTCGCCGGTAACGAGCGTGGCTATTCCAGCTTCGCTCATGCAATCCTGCGCGCGAGGACATACAATACACCCTCATCGAACGACCCCCTGAAAAAGGTTTGACCGAGCCTTCATGCCCCGAACCGAATCGCCGCCAGCCCTGGTGCTCAATCACGGCCTGACCTTCGCTGATCTTTTCACTCCTGAAGGACTCGAGAGAATCGACAGGCTGTTCCTGACCGAGCTGCGTGCGAGCAACATCAAGGGGCACGACACCCTGTTGGCTTGGCGCGCCGGAACGCAAACCCTGTCGCCGCTCCAGGTGAGTGAGCTCCTGCTCGCGGCCGGGCCGGTGCTGGAAGATTTCATCATCAAGCTTTTCAACATCCATGAGGCGCTGGAGGAAATGCGGCAGCGCACGCTGACGCACGATCCGGTATTCCATTTCAAAAAATTCTTTGTGCAGCGGCGCGCGCGCCGGCGCCTGCTGAAAAAAGAGGAGTTTGAGAATTTCGCCGAGCTGGACAGCTGGCTCAGTCGTTCACTCCAACAGGCCGGGATCGACGATGCCGACCGCGAGCTGGCGACAGCGAAATACGGCGAGCAACTGCTGAAAGATGATAAAGCCCATGCCGAGGGCATTGAGAAACTCACGCGCTGGTGCCTGCGTGCCCTCACCGTCCCCGAGGGCAAGGCCGCCGTTAAAGGCTGGGTGAGTTTCCGGCTCCCGGAAGGCATCGATCACCAGAAACTGGTGCCCATCATTCCCGTGAACGATGACCTGGGACGTCTGGCCGGACCGCCGGAACGGCTGTGGGCACGCGATGGCTTCAAGCTCACCGATCCGCGCATGAACGCGCGCGAAATCCAGAATGAGATCCATTATTGCATTTACTGCCACGACCACGACGGAGATTTCTGTTCCAAAGGTTTCCCCGAGAAAAAGGGAGCACCCGACAAGGGCCTCAAGGTCAATCCACTCGGTGTGACGCTCACCGGCTGCCCGCTGGATGAAAAGATCTCCGAGATGCACCTGTTGAAGAAATCGGGGCATGCCATCGCCGCGCTCGCCATGATCACGGTGGACAACCCCATGTGCGCCGCCACAGGTCATCGCATCTGCAACGACTGCATGAAGGCCTGCATCTACCAGAAGCAGGATCCGGTAAATATCCCGCAGACCGAAACGCGCATCCTGACCGACGTGCTCGACCTGCCCTGGGGCGTGGAGATCTACGACCTGCTTATTCGCTGGAATCCGCTGCGTCCCAAACAATGGCTCCCGAAACCGTATAACGGACTGAAAATTCTGGTCCTGGGGATGGGACCGGCGGGCTTCACACTGGCGCATCACATGCTCATGGAAGGATTCGCCGTGGTCGGGGCGGAGGGCCTCAAAATCGAAGCCCTCCCGGAAAAACTGGTAAGCGAGCCGATTCGCGATTTTACGGTATTAGAGGAATCACTCGACACCCGCATCATGGCGGGCTTCGGCGGCGTGGCCGAATACGGCATCACCAATCGCTGGGACAAGAATTTCCTAAAACTTATTTATCTCTCGCTCTCGCGCCGACAACACTTCCAGGTGTTTGGTGGTGTGCGCTTCGGCGGCACACTGACCGTCGAAGATGCCTGGGAACTCGGATTCGATCACATCGCCATCTGCATCGGCGCGGGCCTGCCGCAGGCACTGCCCGTGCCCGGCAGCCTCGCCCCCGGCATGCGCCAGGCGAACGATTTCCTCATGGCGTTGCAGCTGACCGGTGCCGCCAAGCATTCAAGCCTGGCCAATCTGCAAGTCCGTCTGCCAGCCGTGGTAATCGGCGGCGGTCTTACAGGCGTGGACACGGCCACGGAAATCCAGGCGTACTACATCGTGCAAGTTGAAAAGATGCTTGAGCGGTATGAGATGCTTTCCAAGGCCAAAGGTGAACCGACGGTCCGCGCCGGTCTCGATGCAGCCTCGCTCAATATCCTGGATGAATTCCTGACACACGGCCGCGCCGTGCGCGCGGAACGCCACCGCGCCAAGCAGGCCGGTGAACAACCCGATTTCGTGAAACTCATTCGCCAGTGGGGTGGCGTCACCATCACCTACCGCAAGGGCATGAACCAATCACCCGCCTACACCCGCAATCACGAAGAAATCATCAAGGCCTTTGAAGAAGGCATCTATTACGCCGAAGGGCTCGATCCGAAAGAGGCGCGCGTAGACCCGGACGGCCAGGTCCAGGCCTTGGTGGCGAAACGCCTGCGGCCTGACGATAACGGGAAATGGAACGACACCGGCGAGGAAGTGACGATACCGGCGCGCGCGATTCTCGTGGCCACCGGCGCGCGCCCGAACGTGGCTTATGAATTCGAGCACAAGGGCCACTTCCACAAGGAACGCGGCCATTACCAGACGCATCATGACTTGAACGGCAAGTTTGAGCCGGTGCCGGTGGCTCCCCACTGCAAGGTCAGCGACTTCGGACCGTTTACCTCTTATCGTAGCAAGCACGGACACCGTGTCAGTTTTCTCGGCGACACGCACCCAGTATTCCACGGTAGCGTGGTCAAGGCCATCGCCTCGGGCCTGCGCACCTATCCTAAAATTTTGGCGAGCCTCGGATCCCGAATTAATCAGAAAGGTGACATCCGGGAATACCATCAATTCCGGCTGCGCATGGAGGAACTGCTGGCCGCGCGTGTGGAATCGGTCAAGCGCCTCACACCCTCGGTGGTGGAACTTAAAGTGCGCGCGCCGATGGCAGCGAAGCGCTTCAAGGCCGGCCAATTTTTCCGCTTGCAGAATTTCGAGACGCGCTCGGCCGTGGTGGACGGAACCCGCCTGCAGACCGAGGCACTCGCCATGACCGGAGCGCGTGTGGACCCGGCCACGGGCATCGTTTCACTCGTGGTAATCGAGCGCGGCGCCAGCTCACGCCTGGTGGCGGCTTTGCAGCCCGGCGATCCGGTGGCACTCATGGGGCCGACCGGCGTGCGCGCGACGATTCCGCACGGCGGCGAAACCATTCTCTTCATCGGCGGTCGCCATGGCGCGGCGCATGTGCAATCGACCGGCTTGGCGCTGCGCGAAAAAGGCAATCGCGTGCTATTCGTCGGTTGTTTCGATACGGCGCAGGATGTCTTTTGCCAAGATGAAATTGAGCAGGCCGCGGACACGGTGTTGTGGATAACGGCCGAGGGTCTGCCAATCACACCACGCCGTCCCCAGGACCACTCCGTCACGGCGCCCGTGCTGGAGGGAATCAGCCAATACGCCGCAGGCAAACTGGGCCATATTCCTATCCGGCTACAGGACGTCACGCGCGTTCAGGTGGTTGGGAGCAACCGGCTGGTGCGGCTGATCCGCGATGGCCGGGCCGGGGAACTTGCGCTTTATCTGACAAAAAACCAGATGACCACGGCTTCGATTTCAACGCCGATGCAATGTTGCCTGAAAGGTGTTTGCTCCCAGTGTCTGCAATGGCAGCGGGACCCCGCCACCGGCAAGCGCACCAAGGCGGTATTTGGCTGCTCGTGGCAGGACCAGCCGCTCGATATCGTGGACCTGGACAACCTCGACGAGCGGCTATCCCAGAACCGGGTACAGGAACATCTCACCAACCAGTGGCTGGATTTCCTCCTTCTGCGTCATAATGGCGCCCGGGCTTAGTGGGGAACTCGTCAACCCGGCCATGTCTCTAACGTTGAACATACATTCGCCTTAATTTTATCTGGAGGTCTTCATGCGCAATCTGGTTCCTGTAAGTGCTATCACCGTCCTGCTACTGGCGGGCTGCGCCGGCGGTCTTGGCAGCGGCGATTACGAACGTGGACAAACGCGCGGGGTCCAGGAAGTCCAGATGGGCACGGTGGAATCCGTGCGCGAGGTTAAGATCGAAGGCACCAAAACCGGCATCGGTAGCACCGCGGGCGCCGTCGTCGGCGGCGTCGCCGGCAGCGATGTGGGCGGCGGCAAGGGCCGGATTGTAGGTGGCGTCCTGGGCGCGGTCGTCGGCGGTGTCGCCGGCGCGGCGGTGGAAGAAGGCACCACTCGCCAGAAAGGCATTGAAGTCACCGTCAAGCTCGACGGCGGACGGATGATTGCCGTGACGCAAGCAGCGGATGAGGAATTCAAGGTCGGTGACCGCGTGCGCATCCTCTCGGGGAGTGGCGTTACGCGCGTAACGCATTAAAAATATTTCATTTGCCTATTAAAGCCGCCTATTCGGGCGGCTTTTTTATTGGGCGACCGCAAGACGCTTAAGGGTTATTTCCGGAACAGCCAGACAATCAGCGACAACACCAAGCTGATCAGAATCATCGTCGTGATCGGAAAATAGAAACGGAAATTCTCGCGCTCAACCACGAAATCCCCCGGCAGGCGTCCGAGGCCAAGTTTGACGAGCCACGGCCAGGCCAATCCCGCCACGATCAGGATAACGCCGAGGGTAACCAGAATTCGTGTCATGCGGTTTCCATTTCCAGAAATCGCAGAATTTCTTCCCGGCGATGCATCGCGTCCCGGTGCCCCAAACTGATCAGCTCGCGGCAAAAAGGTTTTTCAAACAGCAGATAACTGACCAAATTCGATCCATTGCGGTTGAAAGCACCGAGACCGCGCAGCAAAAACCGAATGGCGCGTGGCAGATGATGCGCATGGCGTGCAGCGATTTTCTCAATATCTTCGCTCGGGGAAATCACCAGCACATCGACATTGCGCAAAGCCACACCGCCCTCACGCAATTGCTCGGTAGAGATGAGGCTGATGGTTTTGTTGATGCGCTGCAGACGCTCGAGATCCGCCTCGAGGCTATCCAGGAAAATACTGTTCAGCACGTGTCCGGCGATTTGCGCGAGCGAGGGATATTCAGCGGGTACTCCGCGCTCTGGTGTCGGACTTTCATACCGCACGCCTACCACCAGCACCCGATTTGCGCCCAGATGCAGCGCAGGGCTGATGGGGGCGATCTGGCGCATGGAACCATCACCGAAATATTCACGGTTGATTTTCTCTGCGGAGAAAACGAAGGGAATCGCGGAGGACGCCATGAGATGGTCGATGGTGATGTTGGCCACACTGCCGACACGCCGCGCGCGGCGCCAAGTGCCCAACGAAGACACGCCCTGAAAAAAAGTCACGGATTGCCCCGAGTCGTAGCCCGAGGCCGTGACGCTCAGCGCATGCAGGGCACCGGCGTCAATCGACTTCTGTATTCGGGCGCAAGGCATGGTCTGCTTCAGCAGACGCCGCAGCGGCGCGCGGTCGAGCAGTGCATGCGGATTGCGCCGGCCCAGCCCCCCCAGCATCAAGGCTGCCGCCCAGCGCAGCCCGTTCGCAATCACGCCCGGTGTATCGGCACGGAAAACCTGATGCACGCTAAAATTGCGCCACACGTAATTGAGGCGCCGCACGCCTTCCTGGAATCGGGTGGCGTAGATCGCGAGCGTGGTGGCATTGATGGCACCGGCCGAACTGCCGCAGAGGATAGGAAACGGATTCGGGGATTCCCGTGGAAGCATTTCCGCGATGGCCTTGAGCACGCCCACCTGGTAGGCCGCGCGCGCGCCACCGCCGGCCAGAATCAGACCTACCTTGGATTTATCCACCTCGTCCTTCATGTCACCATAGCGTCGCAGGATTCCTTGTTCTTTCAGACGCCGCTTCCATGCTTCGTTTATGATTGTCCCATCGCATCATTATTATAGTTAACGGAGGCTAAAGCCATGGCGAACCTCGGACATGTCGTTTTTTACGTGCGCGACCTGGATAAATCCACGGCGTTCTACCGCGACGTGGTGGGGCTGAAGTTGGTTGGCCGGATATTCAACGGCCGGGCGTCGATGTTGACAGGTGGATCCACGCACCATGAACTGTTGCTCATCGAAGTCGGCGCCGCCCCCGGTCCCTTGCAGGGCAAACATATCGGCCTGTATCACGTCGGCTGGAAGATCGGCGAGAACCTCGATGACCTGCGCCGGGCCCATGAACGTATCCTCGCCAGTGGCTACGACATCGATGGAATGTCCGACCACACCGTGAGCCAGAGCCTGTATCTGCACGATCCGGACGGGAACGAAATCGAACTTTTCACCGACGACCCAAGTGTGGACTGGCGCCGGTCGCGGGAATGGATGGAAGTACCGGTTAAACCACTAACTCTTTGACTCAAGCTTTATCAGTCTTAAAGATTTAAGTTGAGAACAGTCATCGGATATTCGGTACAGGTTCGGCATGATCTGATAGACTGCAAACATTGTATTGAGCGAGGTCATTCTCGATGGTCACGCGAGTCACGGAAGCGATGGTTTACGATGCGCTTAAGAAGGTCATCGACCCGGAGCTTAAGCACAATATCGTCGAACTGGGTTTCATCCAGGACATGGACATTGTCGATGATTACGTGCATCTTGAAATCCAGCTCACCACGCCCTACTGTCCCTACGCGGAGAACATCGTGTCGGATATCCGGCGTGCCGTGGAAGGCATCGAAGGCGTGACGCGCGTCGAGGTCGAGCGCGCCTGCATGAAAGAATCCTGAAAACGGCATGCCTTGCTCCTGCCCCGGCAGATTTTGACGATTCATTGGTGGCTGTTCCTCCCGCTCTTGCCTAAACTTGTCTCGCCGCATTCGTTTCCTAACGTTTAATTCATGAGCATGCCGTACACTGACCGTACTCTGGCACTGGCGGGTCTGTTCCAGGCCGCGCGCCTGGCACAGCAACTGGCGCGCGAAGGGCGCGCCGAACCAGGCGCGTTCGCGGCGAGCATTCTAAGCCTGATGCTAATCGATGCGCCCAGTACCGACGCGGTGTACGGGGGGGCCCGGGGGGTGACGACGGGATTGGAACAGCTCCGAAGCAAATTAACCGGCAATACCCAGCCCAACGATGCCGAATTGGCCCGCTATGTCATCGCCATGATCCATCTCGAGGGACAGTTGCGACGTCAGACCGACATGCAGGAGGTCATTCGTCGGGGGATCGAGGCGGCGCGCGAACAAATGAAATTCTTTGAGGCAACCGAAAACGACGAAACGGTACATCCGCGACTCGTCGAAAAACTCGCCGATCTCTATACCCAGACCATCAGCACGCTCTCCCCGCGCATCATGGTCAATGGCGAGCACGGCCATCTGAGCAATCCATCGATCGCCGCCAAGGTCCGCGCGGTTTTGTTCGCTGGCATTCGCGCAGCATTTCTCTGGCACCAGCTCGGCGGCAACCGCTGGCAATTGCTGTTCAGCCGCCGGAAGATTGCCGTGGAAGCTGGAAACATCCTTGAAAATCTGGAAGCAACCCGCACGAACTAGCGACCAAGTTTACTTCTGCCGCTTCGCGAATTTTACTGTGGGGCATGACACGCCGGGCCGGGGTAATCGACGGCCGGCTGTTGGGTTGACTCAGGGCTTAAGCTTATTTTTTAGAAGCTCGTTGACCTGCCCGGGGTTGGCTTTGCCCTGCGAGGCTTTCATCACCTGACCGACAAAATAACCGAACAACGCCTCCTTGCCGGCACGATACTGCTCAAGCTGCTTCGGGTTTTTCGCAATCACTGCGTCAATCACCTTCTCGATCGCGGCCCCATCGGTGATCTGCTTTAACCCTTTCTTTTGAATGACAGCATCGGCGTCACCTTCGCCGTTCCACATCGCCTCGAAGACTTCCTTGGCGATCTTGCCCGAGATGGTGTTATCGGCCAGGCGCTTCAACAGGCTGGACATCATCCTGGCCGTGACGGGGGAAGTGGCGATATCCCGGTTGTCGCGGTTCAAAAACGCTGACATTTCAACCGTGATCCAGTTGGCGGCGATCTTGGGATCGGCACCGGACTCGCACAGCACCTGCTCGTAGTAATCTGCCATTTCGCGCGAAGATGTAAGCACGCTGGCATCGTAGGCATTGAGGCTGTACTGCTTTATGAAACGCGCGCGTTTAACGTCCGGCAATTCCGGCAGGGTTTTTTTCACGTCCGCGATGAAGGCGTCATCCAGCACCAGCGGGGGCAAATCGGGATCAGGAAAGTAGCGGTAGTCCATGGCCTCTTCCTTGCTGCGCATGGAGCGCGTGGCGTTCTTGTCCGAATCGTACAGGCGAGTTTCCTGCACGACTTTACCACCGCCCTCAAGTAATTCGATCTGGCGCTCGACCTCGAACTCGATCGCCTTCTCGACGAAGCGGAAGGAATTGATATTTTTGAGTTCGGCGCGCGTGCCGAATTTTTTTTCCCCAAACGGTCGCACCGAAACGTTGGCATCACAACGGAACGAACCTTCCTGCATGTTGCCATCGCAGATTTCCAGGTAACGCACCAGTTCGTGCAGCTTCTTGAGATACGCCACAGCCTCTTTCGACGAGCGCATGTCCGGTTCAGAGACGATTTCGAGCAGCGGCGTACCCGCGCGGTTCAAGTCGATCCCGGTCATGCCGTGGAAATCCTCATGCAGGCTTTTGCCGGCGTCCTCTTCCAGGTGGGCACGGGTAATACCGATGACTTTTTCCGAACCATCGACATCAATCGTGATATGGCCCTTGGCCACGATGGGCAGTTCGTACTGGCTGATCTGGTAACCCTTGGGCAGATCGGGATAAAAATAATTCTTGCGCGCGAACACCGAGCGGTGGTTGATCTGCGCGCCGATGGCCAGCCCGAACTTGACCGCCATATGCGCGGCTTCCCGGTTGAACACCGGCAGAACGCCGGGCAGCGCAATATCCACCGCGCACGCCTGCGTGTTCGGTTCGGCCCCGTATTTCGTGGCGGCCGCAGAGAACGCCTTGCTTCGCGTCAGAAGCTGGGTGTGCACCTCAAGACCGATGACGGTTTCCCATTCCATCAGCTGAATCCCTTCGGCGTCCGTTGATGCCAGTCGGTCACTTGTTGGTAGCGATGCGCGACATTCAGCAGACGCGCTTCATCAAAATATTTTCCGATCAATTGCAAACCGATGGGCAACCCCCGGGCATCGAAACCCGCGGGCACGGACATCCCCGGGAGGCCGGCGAGATTAATCGGCACCGTATAGATATCGTTCAAATACATCGCCACCGGGTCATCGGTCTTCTCGCCGATTTTGAACGCCGTCGAGGGGCTGGTGGGTCCCATAATCACGTCGCAGACCTCGAAGGCCCGGCGGAAATCCTCGGCGATCAGGCGGCGCAGCTGCTGTGCCTTGAGGTAGTAGGCGTCATAATAGCCGGCCGAAAGGGCATAAGTGCCGATCATGATGCGCCGCTTGACCTCGGGGCCGAAACCCTCGGCGCGCGTTTTGCAGTACATGTCCAGCAAATCCTTGTAATCGCTCGCGCGGAAACCGTAGCGCGCACCGTCGTAACGCGACAAATTCGATGACGCCTCGGCCGGGGCCAGCACGTAGTAGCAAGGGATGGCAAGCTGGCTGTTCGGCAGACTCACTTCCAGCACCTGCGCGCCAAGCTGCTTGAATTCACCGATCGCCGCCTGAATCACCTGCGCGATCTCCGGGTTCAAACCTTCGCCGAAATATTCCTTAGGCAGACCGATGCGCAGACCTTCGATCTTCTGATCCAGCGTTTTGGTGTAATCCGGCACCGGCGCGTCCACCGAGGTCGAGTCGCGCGCATCGAACCCAGCCATGGCATTCAGAAGCCAAGCGCAGTCCTCCGCCGTGCGGCACAGGGGGCCGCCCTGATCGAGCGAAGAGGCAAACGCGATCATCCCGTAACGCGAGACGCGCCCGTAACTGGGCTTCAAGCCCGAAAGACCGGTGAGCGCCGCCGGTTGGCGGATGGATCCACCGGTGTCGGTGCCGGTCGCGGCCGGGGCCAGCCGCGCGGCCACGGCGGCGGCCGAGCCGCCCGAGCTCCCGCCCGGGACCGTTTCGGGATTCCAGGGGTTTTTCACCACACCATAATAAGACGTCTCATTGGACGACCCCATGGCAAACTCGTCCATGTTGGTCTTGCCAAGGCACACCGCGCCGGCCCGGTTGAGTTTGTCGATGACGGTGGCATCGTAGGGAGCTGTGAAATTTGAGAGGATTTTCGAGCCACAGGTGGTAAGCCAGCCGTCGGCGCAGAAAATGTCTTTCTGGGCGACCGGGATACCGGTCAGTGCACCACCTTCGCCCCGGGCGATGCGGACATCAGCCGCTTTCGCCTGCGCCAGCGAACGTTCGGGGTCCACGGTGATGAAGGCGTTCAGGTTTTGGTACCGGCTAATCCGCTCCAAAAACACTGTTGTCAGCTCGGCGCTGGAGAATTCCTTTCGACCCAGGGCGCGCGACAGTTCAGCAACGGTTTTTTCGAACATGAAGGTTCTTGACGATAGGGCGGCAAAAACTACTCTATTACCTTAGGAACCAGGTACAGGCCGGCCTCGACCGAAGGTGCGATTTTCTGAAACTTCTCGCGCAGGTTAGGCTCCGTGACCGTGTCCTCCCGCAGGCGCAGTCCTGACTCGTTCGGATGGGCCATGGGAGCAACGCCCGTCGTGTCCACGGCGTTCATCTGCTCGATCAGGACGAGAATGCGCGACAGCGTCTCGGCGTAGCTGGCAGCCTCTTGCTCGGTAATGGTCAAACGCGCAAGATGCGCCATCTTGCGTACTTGTTCACGGTCCAGTGACATTCGATTTCGTTCAAGGGATAGGAATGGAATCGCAAATTACCATATTCATCCCGCCGGTTGAACCGCCCGATAGCGGTTGATACAGTTAGCGCGTTCTATACGCCTTCAAGGACAGAATTCTCCTCATGTTCAAAAGCTTTCGTAGCTTCTTCTCCAGCGATATCGCCATCGATCTCGGTACCGCCAACACCCTGATATTCGTTCGCGACAAGGGCATCGTCCTGAACGAACCTTCGGTCGTCGCCATACGCCAGGATTACACCAGCCGCAACAATCGCTCGATCCTCGCCGTCGGCGTGGAAGCCAAAAAGATGCTCGGTCGCACACCGGGTTCGATCCAGGCGATCCGCCCGATGAAAGAAGGCGTGATCGCGGACTTCACCGTTACCGGTGAAATGCTCAAATACTTCATCCGCAAGGTGCATGAGAGCCGCATGTTCCAACCAAGTCCGCGCATTGTGATCTGCGTGCCTTGCGGTTCGACGCAAGTCGAGCGCCGTGCGATCCGCGAAGCCGCCATGAGCACTGGTGCGCGCGAGGTGTTTCTGATCGAGGAGCCGATGGCGGCGGCGATTGGGGCCGATCTCCCCATCATGGAACCGACCGGATCGATGGTGCTTGACATCGGAGGCGGCACCAGCGAGGTGGGCGTAATCTCCCTTGGCGGAATCGTGTATTCCCATACACTGCGCATCGCCGGCGATAAAATGGACGAGGCGATCGTCAACTATGTACGCCGCAAATACGGACTGCTCATTGGCGAAGCCAGCGCCGAGCACGTAAAAATGGAGATCGGCACCGCCTGGGAAGGAAGCGAAATCAAACGGGTGGACGTCAAAGGCCGGCACATCGCCGACGGCGTGCCCCGGGCTCAGGTCCTCAACAGTCAGGAAGTGCACGCGGCCCTGTCGGAGTGTCTGGCAGGCATTATCGGCGCAATCAAAATCGCACTCGAACAGACACCGCCTGAACTCGGGGCTGATATCGCCGAAAAGGGGCTGGTCGTTTCAGGGGGCGGGGCGCTGTTGCGCGACATTGACCGCATGCTGGCGGAGCAGACCGGGTTGCCGATCATCATCGCAGAAGATCCACTTACCACCGTGGTGCGCGGATGCGGCCGGGCGCTCATGGAGGCAGAAACACTGGGCGATGTCTTCGTGTACGAATAGGTCGCTCTCCCTTTCCGTTTTCCAAACCGCACCGGAACGTGCGCGTGCTGACCGTTCCCGACGTTATTCCAGCGTAATCGCACAGCTCGTCACTTATGATTAATGTCTTTGGCCGGTCCCTCGGCGCGCCGTCTCATCTGACCCGGCTCGTTCTGTTATCTGCGCTCTCCGTGGCGCTGATGATGCTCGATCATCGCGGACAACACCTGGAAAAAATCCGTACCGGGCTAAACACCCTCGCCTATCCCATCCAGCTCGTGGCCGCCGCCCCGGCCTACGTGGTCCGTCATCTCGCCGACTTTTTCACCACCCGCGGAACGCTTCGGGCCGACAACGAAAAACTCCTGGCCGAGCGTCAGTTGTTGCTTGCGCGCTTGCAGCAGTTCGAGGCGCTTGAACAGGAAAATCAGCGGCTGCGCCAGATGCTGGTGAGTGCCGCCCAAGTGGCCGACAAGGTCATTGCCGCCGAACTGGTCGAAGTCAGCGCAGAACCTTTCACGCGCAAGGTCGTGGTTGCCAAAGGCAGCCACGATGGCGTCTACGTTGGACAGTCGGTGATCGATGCGCACGGCATCATGGGACAGGTCACGCAAGTGGCCGGACGCGTCAGTCGCGTCACGCTCATCACCGACGCCGGACATGCCATTCCCGTGGTCAACAATCGCAGCAGCCTGCGCGCGGTAGTCTTCGGCACCGGTAATCCCGATACGGTCAAGGTACCGTACCTCACGGCCAACGCCGATATAAAGGAAGGTGACCTGTTGGTCAGTTCCGGCATGGGCGGTACTTTCCCTCCGGGATATCCGGTGGCGCAGGTGGTGAAAATCATCAATGATCCCAATGAGTCATTTCTTTCGATCACGGCCAAACCCACTGCCCGGCTCAATCATGGCAAGCAGGTCATGCTTGTCTGGCGCGGTGATGCGCCGAAGAGCGGGGGCAAAACCAAATGAGGTTGGGTGCGGACGGACGACGCCGTGCGACATTGATCGGTACGTTTGCCGCCGCCGTGATTCTCGCGATCATGCCATTCCCGAATTGGGCCGAACCGTTCCGTCCCGACTGGGTGGGGCTCGTGCTGATCTACTGGTGCCTCGCGATACCCGATCGCGTTTCCGTCGGCACCGGCTGGCTGGTAGGATTCATTCAGGACATCCTGTACGGATCGCTCCTCGGCAGTAATGCGCTCGCCAAAGCACTGGTGGCGTTTCTCGTCGTGCGTCTCCACCTGCAGGTGCGCATGTTTCCCCGCTGGCAGCAGGCCGCTTCGGTGCTCGGTTTGCTATTAGCCAATCAGTTGCTCGTCTTGTGGATACGCGGCGCCATCGGTCAGGCTCCGGAAACCATCAGTTACTGGACACCCAGCATCGTGGGTGCTGTTCTGTGGCCGTGGGTATTCATTATCCTGCGTGACCTGCGGCGGCGCGGCGGCATCAGTTGATCCATGCTCAATATTCCGATCAAGGATCATTTCCGGGAAACCCGGCTTTACAATGCGCGATTGACGGTGGTCGCGGCCGTGGTGCTCGTGTTGATACTGGCGCTGTTCCTGCGGCTGGCCTACCTGCAGGTTGTTTCCCATCGCCACTTCGAGACACTGTCGCAGGCCAATCGCGTGAAGCCGCTGCCGATCCCGCCACCGCGCGGTCTGATCCTTGACCGCCACGGATTTATTCTCGCGCAAAACTATCCGGTCTACACGCTGGAAATCATCCCGGAGCAGGTAGACGACATGGCTACCCTGCTCGAGGAATTGAAGCAGGTTGTTAGCCTTAATGAGGCTGATCTCAGGAACTTCCGAAAACAGATGCGTGAGCGCCCGCGATTCGAAAATTTGCTGCTGCGCTCGCACCTCACCCAGGAAGAAGCGGCGCGGGTGGCCGTTCGGCGGACCTACTTCAGCGGCGTCGAGCTCGAAGCGCGACTGCAGCGGCATTACCCCCTCGCCGGCCTGGGCGTGCATTTTCTGGGGTACGTCGCCCGCATCAATGAACAGGAGCTGGAACGCATTGACAAGGCGACCTATCGCGGCATGCAGCACATCGGCAAGCTGGGCGTCGAGCTCAGCTACGAAAAAGTCCTGCTCGGCCAAGTTGGTTTTGAAAAAGTGGAAACTAATGCGCATGGGCGCTCATTGCGTATTCTGGAACGTATCGCCCCGGTGGCCGGAAAAAACCTGCAACTCAACATCGATGCCAAACTCCAGTCATTGGCGGAACAAGCGCTGGGGAAACGACGCGGTGCCGTGATCGCCATGGATCCCTCGACCGGTGGTGTCTTGGCCTTTGTCAGCACGCCCACCTACGATCCCAATCCCTTCGTCAACGGCATCGCGCCGGACTCCTATCAGGCGTTGCTGAATGACCCGGACAAGCCGCTCATCAATCGCGCCCTGAACGGTCAATACGCCCCGGGATCCACCATCAAGGCGTTCCTCGGGCTCGCGGCGCTGGAGGCCGGGGATTTCGACGCGAGCCATCCCGTCACCTGTCCCGGGTGGTTCACGCTTCCGGGAAGCTCGCACCAGTTTCGCGACTGGAAAAAGGGAGGACACGGAATCGTTGATTTGCACGATGCGGTGGTGCAATCCTGCGATGTCTATTTCTACAAACTGGCCGTGGCCATGGGGGTTGATGCGATGAAGCAATTCCTTGCGGCCTTCGGGTTCAGCCAGAAAACGGGCGTGGACCTGTTAAACGAGTCGGAAGGTCTTTTGCCGTCGGTGGAATGGAAAGAAGCACGCGGCCAGAAATGGTATCCCGGGGAAACCGTGGTCACCGGCATCGGCCAGGGTCCGATCCTGGTGACACCGTTGCAGCTGGCGGCGGCCACGGCCTCGCTGGCCAATCAGGGTGTGCGCCCGAAGCCACGGCTTGTCCACGCCATCGTAGACGCCAAAACCGGTGTCGCCCGCGAGCCACCCACCGAATCTTTTCCGCCGATCGCTCTCAAAAACAACCAACATCTGGATATCATGATTCAGAACCTGACGGACGTGGTGCATACGAACAAGGGAACCGCCTACGGCATCGGGTATAACGCGCCCTACAAGATTGCCGGCAAGACCGGCACGGCGCAGGTAAAAAGTATTGCCCAAGGTCAGGCCTACAGTGAGAAACTCACCCCCGAGCGGTTTCGCGACCACGCCCTGTTCGTCTCCTTCGCGCCGGTCGGCAGCCCGAAAGTGGCGGTGGCGGTGATCGTGGAGAACGGTGGTCACGGCAGTTCCGCCGCGGCGCCCATTGCCCGCAAGGTCATGGACCATGTGATCTTGGGCAAGGCTTCCACTATCCCTGGCGTGGCAAGGCCGGTGATAGAAAACGAGGAATGAAACGGGACGCATGAGTAAATATGGAAATCAATAACACCTGATATGGATTGGCAACGCCTGCATCTCGACAAGACCCTCCTGTTCGCCCTCCTGGGGCTGGCGGTCATCAGCCTGTTTGTGGTCTACAGTGGCAGCGCCAAGGATGTCAACGCCACGTTGGGCCATTTCATGCGCTTGCTGCTGGGCTTTACGGTACTGGTGGTGGTAGCGCAGCTGCGTCCGGAAATTATCGAGCGCTGGGCACCTTATGTTTTCATCGGCGGCATGTTGCTGCTGATTGCGGTACTGGCCATCGGTGTCATTGGCAAAGGCGCGCAGCGTTGGCTCAATCTTGGGCTGTTCCGGTTCCAGCCATCCGAACTCATGAAGCTGGCGGTGCCGATGATGCTCGCCTGGTTTCTCGCGCGCGCCAATCTTCCTCCCACCCTGCCGCGGCTGGCCGCCGCCTTCTTCATGATGGCGGTCCCGGCGTTCATGATCATGAAACAGCCCGATCTGGGCACGGCGTTGCTGGTCTTTAGCGCAGGGGTTTTTGTGCTGTTTCTCGCGGGAATGCACTGGCGGATCATACTGCTTTTGCTCGCGGCTATCGTCATCGCTGCGCCTTTCGCCTGGAACTACCTGCACGACTACCAACGCCAGCGTATCCTCACGATGTTCAACCCGGAGGCCGATCCGCTCGGTACCGGGTATCACACCATCCAGGCGATGATTGCGGTCGGTTCCGGCGGGATCTATGGAAAAGGCTGGCTAAACTCCAGCCAGGCCCATCTTGATTATCTGCCCGAATCCTCCACCGACTTCATCTTTGCCGTGTTTGCCGAGGAATTCGGGCTCATCGGCAGCCTGCTGTTGGTGGCGATCTATACCCTCATCGTCGCACGCAGCTTGTTGATTGCCTACCTCGCCAAGGACACGTTCACGCGCTTGCTGGCGGGCAGTTTGAGCCTGACTTTTTTTCTCTATTTCTTCGTAAACATCGGGATGGTGACCGGCATCCTGCCCATCGTTGGCATCCCACTGCCGGTCATGAGTTATGGCGGAACTTCCATCGTCACAATCATGGCCACTTTCGGCATCCTCATGAGCATCCAGACACATCGCAAAATCGCTGAATAGAACCAAGAATGATAAGACGAGCGAGCATTAGCGAACAGGGTTACAGTTATGCGTTTTGACTTCCCGTTAAAAATATCGATTCTCTGTCTTGCCTGGTTGCTTCCGGCGATCGTCTCGGAGTCTCAAGCCGTTGATTTCAAGAACTATCCGGCCTTGCGCACGTTCGCCACCGAATTGGCCGAGAACCACGGATTCTCCGTCAACCAACTCCAACAGATATTTCGATGCGCCACCCTGCGCCCCGATATCATCGAGGCCATTGAGCGGCCCAAGGAGCGATTACCGTGGCACCAATACCGGAAAATATTCGTGACCGAGGACAGCGCGCGGCGCGGTGTGGCGTTCTGGAAACAACACGCCACGGACATTGCCCGCGCCCAGAAGCGCTACGGGGTAGCGCCGGAGATCATCGTCGCCATCATCGGCGTGGAGACCCGCTATGGGCGCAGCCAAGGCACCTATCCGGTGCTCGATGCCTTGACCACGCTGATGCTGAAGTACCCGCCACGTGCGGAATTTTTTCGCGGAGAACTGGGAGAATATCTACTGCTAACACGCGAAACCGGCGTTGACCCTTGTCAGATCAAGGGCTCCTATGCCGGGGCCATGGGCCTGCCACAGTTCATCCCCAGCAGTTATCGCCGCCTGGCGGTGGATTTCGACGGTGACGGACGACGCGATCTGCTGGAAAGCACCGCGGATGCCATCGGCAGCGTGGCCCACTATCTTCACGTCAACGGATGGGAAGCGGGTGCACCCATGATGGGGGAGGCGCGACTGGAAGGGACGCTGTATTTCTGGATCGAGAAGCTTGGGCTGAAACCGTCCTTGTCCATTCGCCAGTTGGCGGGATACGGTGTTTTTCCGCGCCAGCACGACAACCCCGAGCGCCGCGCCGCGCTTATTTCGTTGGAAGGGGAATACGGGCCCTTTCATCGACTGGGTTACAACAATTTCTATGTCATCACCCGCTATAATCACAACAAACGTTATGCCATGGCTGTTGTCGAACTGGGTGAATTGATACGTCAACGCCTGGAGGAAGATACATCATCATGAAGTCACGCTGGATTATTTTGATAACGCTTCAGTCTCTGCTGGCGGGTTGCGGGACACTCGCTCCTTCCGGTGGTTATTACGAAGACGATGGCCCCGGATCCCATCCGCCGGCGGACATCGAAAAAATTCCGGACGCGGTGCCGAAAATCGAGCCGCGTTCTGCCACCGGCAACAAACCCTACCTGGTAAACGGTATAACCTACACGCCCGTCTCCGTAACGCGTGGGTACCGCGAACGCGGGATCGCTTCCTGGTATGGAAAAAAATTTCACGGGAAGCGTACATCGAGCGGCGAACCCTACGACATGTACGCCATGACGGCGGCCCACAGAACGCTACCGCTGCCATCGTACGTGCGTGTGCGCAATCTGCAGAACGACCGCACGGTGGTGGTCAGAGTCAATGACCGCGGGCCATTCCTGCACAACCGTCTGATCGATCTTTCCTACGCCGCGGCGGCCAAGCTCAACATTCTCGGAAACGGGACCGGTCTCGTGGAAATCGAAGCCGTGCACCCGGATGACCCCGCCACACAGATGGCCAAGGTAAAAATCTTCCCGCTCCAGATTATCTCACCCGCCGTCGCCGCCGAGCCCATTCCCGAGACTCCAGCAACCGCGCCAGCAACCGCGCCAGCAACCGCGCCAGCAACCGCGCCAGCAACCGCGCCAGCAACCGCGCCAAAACTATTTCTGCAAGTGGGAGCGTTCACACAGTGGGACAACGCCGTCAACCTACGCAACCGTCTCGCGCGCGAATCGCTGGGCGTTATCTCCATCCAGCCCCCGCAGGAAATTATAGATACCATGTCAGAAAACACCTCCCTTTACCGGGTGCGCGTGGGGCCACTGGCCAGCGTGGAGGAGGGCGACCGGTTGACTGAACGCATTGTGCAGCTCGGCGTGACCGGTGCCCGGATTGTGGTCGAGTGATCCTAACCCGGCGCTTCTTCCCCCCACGGGGCTGGGCCGGAGGGATGTTGGTGGCGGCACTGTTTGTCAGCCGCGTGACCTTGGCGGCCCCGCCTGAGATACCGCCACCGGACATTGCCGCTCCGGCCTGGATTCTCCTTGATCACGACAGTGGGCAGATACTGGCGGAAAAAAACAGTAATAATCCGTTTCCCCCGGCAAGCCTTACCAAGCTCATGACGGCGTATGTACTTTTCGAAAAATTAAAAAGCGGAAGTCTTTCACTAAACGAAAAGATCAGCATCAGCCGGCGGGCCACGCAAGCCAGGGGGGCGCGGCTGTTCCTACGCGCCGGGTCGATGGTACGCGTGGAAGACCTATTGAAGGGAATGCTGGCGGTTTCCGCCAATGATGCAGCGTTGGCGCTCGTGGAACATACGGAGAAACATGAGGCCATTTTCGTCATGCTGATGAACGTGGCGGCGCGCGCGCTGGAACTGCGCCAAACCGTGTTCGTGAATGTCACGGGCCACGACGAGACGGGCCATGTTTCCACTGCGCGCGATCTCGCGCGCCTGACTTCGGCCCTGATCCGGGATTTCCCGGAGTATTATCCGTGGTTCGCCCGAAAGGAATTTACTTATAACGAAATCACCCAACACAATCATAACGCGCTGCTATGGCGCGATTCGAGCGTCGATGGCGTGAAAACCGGCCACACCCGCGCGGCCGGATACTGCCTTAGCGCCTCTTCCCGCCGCGACGGGATGCGCCTTATCGCCACGGTACTGGGTGCCCGCGATGAAAGCGCCCGAGTCCGCTCCGGACAGAAGCTCCTCGAGCACGGGTTTCGGCATTTTGAGACGCGCCTGCTCTATGCCGCCGATGTTCCGGCGCTGCGTGTGCGCCTGTGGATGGGGGACCAATCCATGCTCCCGCTCGGAGTGCGCCAAAATCTATACCTGACCCTGCCCCGCGGCTGGCACGATAAGCTGCAAGCACGGCTGGTCGTTCGGGAGGCGCTGGCCGCCCCCGTGCAGCAGGGTCAGGTCATGGGCACGCTCGCGCTCGAGCTCGACCGGCAGCCCTATGCAGAATACCCTCTGGTGGCACTCAAGGAGATCGAAACCGGCAATATCTTCCAGCGCACTATCGACAAAATCCAGCTCTGGTTACAGTAATGCTTTCGCACAAGAGTAATTCCATGTCACAGGTATATCTCAACGGACAGTTTGTTCCGCCCGGTCAGGCCAAGGTCTCGGTGTTTGACCGCGGCTTCATCTTCGGTGACGGCGTGTATGAGGTCATCCCGGTCTTTGGCGGCCGGATGTTTCGCCTCCCGCATCATCTCTCGCGTCTGGAGGCAAGCCTGGCCGCCATCCGTCTGCGTAACCCCCACTCGACAAAAGAATGGAAATCAATTCTCTCCCAGTTGCTGGATGGCCATGCCAACGCCGATCAGTCAATTTACCTGCAGATCACCCGCGGCGTGGCGCCGCGCGATCATGCGTTTCCGACCAATGTCACGCCCACGGTATTCGCCTACGCCCAGCCGCTCAACTATTCCCCGGCGGCGCAGCTCGCGGAGGGCGTGGCCGCCGTGACGGCCGAAGACATTCGCTGGCAGCGCTGCGACATCAAGGCCATTGCGCTTCTGGCCAACGCGCTGTTGCGCCAACAGGCGATCGAGCAGCAGGCCGCGGAGGCGATTCTGATACGCGAAGGTGTCGTCACCGAGGGGGCGGCCAGCAATATCTTTTTCGTCAAGGACGATCGCCTCGTCACGCCCCCGAAAGGACCTTTCATCCTTCCCGGCATCACGCGTGATCTGGTCGTGGAAATCGCGCGCGCGAATGGCATTATCTGCGACGAGCAACCGATCAAAACCGAAATGCTGCGCTCCGCTGACGAGCTATGGCTTACCAGCTCGACCAAAGAAATCCTGCCCATCACACGCCTGGATGGCAAACCGGTGGGCCGGGGAAAACCGGGGGCGATGCATGCCAAGCTGTTTGCGTTATACAAGGAATATAAACAGGCCTTCATCCGAGGGGAGGTGGACTGATGCAATCTGCTCGTCATCTCGCGTCGTTCAGAACGGTCACATTGCGAACGCTCGGGCGCGTGGATTATGTCTCAACATTCCGCGCCATGCAGGCGTTCTCGATAGATCGTACGTCGGTAACACCGGATGAAATATGGCTGCTCGAACATCCGCCGGTGTTCACCATGGGCCTTAAGGGGCGTGACGGAACACGGACGGATATTGACGGCATCCCGCTGGTCTACACCGACCGGGGGGGCGACATCACCTATCACGGACCGGGGCAGTTGGTGGCTTATCTCCTTATGGATCTGGCCCGGCGCGGCTTCGGGCCCAAGCCGCTCGTCAGGGCCATGGAACAGGCGATCATCAACCTGCTGGCCGACCATGGGATAGTGGGCGAGCGGCATCTCGGTGCACCCGGAGTTTATACCGCGCAAGGCAAAATCGCTGCGCTCGGTCTGCGCGTGAAACAGGGACGCAGCTATCATGGCCTCGCGCTTAATATCAACATGGATCTCGCGCCTTATTCCCGGATCCATCCCTGCGGTTATCCTGGTCAACCGGTCACACAACTGGCTGATTTGGGCATTCACGTCAAGCCGGCGACTATCGGTCGGGAGCTGATCGGGAAACTGACGACGGAGCTGGGGTATACTGATTATCAGCCGGAATCAGACGACTTCTGGCCTATTCATCCGTAAATTACCGTGGCCCACGACAAAATTCATACACACACCGCCATCGATCAAAAAGGGGCGGCCAAGACCGCGCGCATCCCGATCAAGATCGCACCGCAAGTGGAACTGCCGCGCAAACCGGCGTGGATTCGCGCCAAGAGCCCGACCCACCCGGAGGTCGGCCGTCTTAAAAATCTGCTACGCGCCCATGCGCTGCACACGGTATGCGAAGAGGCCTCCTGCCCGAATCTCGGTGAATGCTTCAGCCACGGCACCGCCACCTTCATGATCATGGGACGATTGTGCACGCGTCGCTGCCCGTTCTGTGACGTGGCGCATGGACGTCCGCATTCGCTCGACACCGACGAGCCGGAAAATCTAGCTCGCGCCATAGCCGAAATGAAACTCAAATTTGTGGTCATCACCTCGGTCGATCGTGATGACCTGCGCGACGGCGGGGCGGCCCATTTCGCCGATTGCATCCGCGCCGTACGGAGGCACACGCCCGAAACTTCTGTTGAAATCCTCGTACCGGATTTTCGCGGGCGCATGGACGTGGCGCTCGAAACCCTGAGCGGGGCGCTGCCAAACGTCTTCAACCACAATCTTGAAACCGTCCCACGCCTGTACCAGGCCGCACGACCGGGTGCGGACTATCGCCACTCGTTGACGCTGTTGCGCCAGTTCAAGGAACGGCATCCCGGCCTTCCGACCAAATCCGGCCTGATGGTAGGCCTCGGGGAAACCAACGAGGAAATCCTGGAGGTCATGCGCGACCTGCGCGAACATGGCTGCGAATTACTGACCGTCGGGCAGTACCTGCAGCCGAGCCGGCATCATTTGCCGGTAACGCGGTTCGTAAAACCCGATGAATTCGACGAATTTGGACGGGCCGCGCGCAATATGGGATTTCGGAATGTAGCCAGTGGACCGATGGTGCGTTCTTCCTATCACGCCGAACGGCAGGCCGCCGGACTTTCTTTCTGATGCCAAAAAAGGAAGTCCCGTTTCATGGATCCCCTCCCGCTTGGTAGACATCGCTTCCAAGATTCAGGCGCTGTTCCTCCTCCCTCCGGGCATTATCATCGTCACCGCCCTGCTGGGATTTCTCATCCAGATCCGCTGGCTGCTGGCCGGTAGCTTCATTGTCGCGCTCAGCTTTGCCGCTCTTTTGATTCTGAGTCTTCCATTTACCGGCCAGCGCTTGATGGCCGATATCGAATCACGCATTTCGCCGCTGCGATTGACCGACGCCGCAGACGGTGGCCCGGCGCCCGGCGCCATCATTATTTTAGGTGGCGGCCGATACACCGAGGCACCGGAGTACGGTAATCGCGACAGTGTCAGCCAGGTGACATTGGAGCGAATTCGCTACGGGGCGCACCTGCATCGCCTGACGGGCCTGCCCATCCTGGTGAGTAGTGGCAGCCCCTACGGTGAGCAAGTACCGGAGGCAGAATTGATGAAAACTGCGCTGGAAAGTGATTTCCAGGTGGCGGTCAAATGGATCGAAAGCCAATCCGCCAACACCCTTGAAAACGCCCGATATACCAAGATCATGCTGGCGCAGGCAAAAGTGCGACGCGCCTATCTCGTGACGCACGCCTTCCACATGCCGCGCGCCGTGTGGTCGTTCGAAAACGAGGGCATCCATACGATCCCGGCACCTATGGGATTCACCACACTCAACAAGGAAGACCGCGAAACGCTGGGTTATTTTCCATCTGCCTCCGGATTGCACTTAAGCAGCATAGCGTTACGCGAGCACCTGGGAATGCTTTGGTACAAACTCAAACACGGCAAGGTAAAATTATCGCCGACAACGAAACCGGCCACGGCGAACTGATCCAGGAAGCTCGATTCGAAAATCAGGACACGCCGCGTTTCAGAGAGAGGATCTCGGAGATTACGGGCTCCACCACGTCTGCGAACTTATTCTGAGTATCAAGAATGGTGTCGATGTGCCGCAGCATTAGGTATTGTTTCCGGAAGAAAGCTACAAGTACCGTGCCAGACAAGTCTCTGGCGAATATGCCGCGCGTAGACACTAGCGTCTTCCAGATATACGTTTTTCACGTTCAGCACTCACAGGATATCCCTTGATTTTACTTGGAAATCCAGCTTGAAGGTCTACTGGCATGGCCTTTGCACATTTAAGTTAGGTATCTAATAACTTTTAAGGACAGAGGCGTCACATGACCGCAAAGACCAAGACTCATGAACTACCCGCGATGAATCCGCAGGTCACGCTCGATCTGAATGGATTTTCTTCGCCTGGCCCGCTTCCGGCACTGCGCCGCGCCATGCGGAAGCTGGAGGAAGGCCAAGTAGCGCTAGTGATCAGCGACTATCCCGGGGTGGAAAACGATCTTTATGTCTGGGCCACGCATACGAACAATCAACTTCTCTTTATCGACCGGACCCGTCCCAAGGGTTTTGGCTTTTATCTCCTGAAGGGGGATCTCTGGCCGGTGGAACGGACCGTGGACGTTACCGGGCATCGCTGCCCCACGCCCGTGCTGGAGGGCAGCAAATTGATAGCTCAGCTTAAAACTGGACAGAACATCAAGCTAATAAGTGACTGCCCGGCCTCCCCGACTGAGATCAACAGCTGGATTAAGACCACCGGCCATAAGCTGCTCGGGATGACGGAAGATGCTCGTGGCGTGTACCGCTACTACATCAAGAAGTAACTGATCCCATCCTGGACAGAACGAGAAAGGCCGGCTTCATGCCGGCCTTTCTCGTTTCAAGCACCAAGAACATTCAGAAAAGGGGAAGCTGGGACCGGTCCGCGGGTGAGCGAAATCGATCATGAGCCTGCGTGCGTTCCTCCAAGTTGAAACCCAGCCGGCGGCAGGCCACCGCAAAGCGGTCCTCGATCAAATCGGCGATCGAGCCGCTCCCGCGCAGGCGTGACCCAAAGCGCGGATCATTGTCGCGCCCGCCACGCGTATTCCGCACCAGGCTCATGACATGCTCAGCCTTAAGCGGCGCATGCCGCGTCAACCATTCGCGAAACAGATTTTTCACTTCGTGCGGCAGACGCAACAGCACGTAACCGGCCGAGCATGCCCCGGCGGCATGCGATGCTTCCAAAATGTTCTCCATGTGATGGCACGTCAGTCCCGGGATGACTGGCGCCACCATCACCCCTACGGGCACCCCGACCGCCGTCAATCGTTGCACGGCTTCCAGCCGCCGGGCAGGTGCGGCCGCGCGTGGCTCGAGGCGCCGTGCAAGCTCCCGGTCGAGTGTTGTGATGGACAGAAACACGTGCACCAGACGCTCGCGCGCCATGGGCGCGAGCAGATCAAGGTCACGCTCGATCAGCGCCGACTTGGTCACGATGGACAGTGGATGCCGGCACTCGGCCAACACCTCGAGTATTTCACGCATGACACGGTAGCGCCGCTCGATCGGCTGGTAGGGGTCGGTGTTGGTCCCGAGGGCGATGGACCGGCAGCGATAACCGGGTTGCGCCAGTTCTGCGCGCAGACGTTTCGCAGCGTTTGTTTTGGCGAACAGACGGCTCTCGAAATCGAGGCCTGAAGACAACCCGACGTAGGCGTGGCTCGGCCGCGCGTAGCAGTAAACGCAGCCGTGCTCGCAGCCGCGATACGGATTGATGGATTGCTCGAAGGGGATGTCGGGCGAATCGTTGCGTGTGATGATGCTCCGGCATTGCTCGATGCGCACCGTGGTTTTGAGCGGGGGGATGTCCTCCTCCACGGTCCAACCGTCGTCATACGGGTCGCGCGTCAGACGCTCAAATCTTCCTTCGGGATTCGATACCGTGCCACGCCCTTTGACGGCCTTATTTCGGGATATGCTGCCGGTGTCCATCCGGGCGCCAGGCGGGGGCGATAACGTTGGGCATGGTGGAGCGCGCGAGCAGGGTCGCCGGGGCGAGGGTGAATTCGCCGTAACGCAGATTGATGCGGTCGATGGCACCGAAGCGGCGCGCGCGGCGCGTGTCGGCGGCGGGGAACAGCTCAAGCTGCCCGGAGGCCGACCGCAGGTGCAGGGCCGTGACCTGCACGTGGGTCACGGCCGTACCGTGCCAGCGGCGGCGCAGAAACTTCCGCGCCAGCTCGAACAGCGGCTTGCCGTCGGGGGTTCCGTGCGCCAGCGTGAACAACTGGTCGATCGTTTCACCCGAAGCCTCGAGCCGCAGGCCGACGTACAGCCGGCCGGCCTGCATGTCGTGATGGCGCAGGCGCGCCGCCACCTTCTCGCACATGTGCCGCAGGTAAACCTCGATCACCGCGGCCTGCGCGGTGTGCGGCGGCAGCACCTTGCCGTGGCCGACAGATTTCGGCGGGGCGATTTCAGTCAGCAGCGGTTCGGTATCGCGGCCCTGGCACGCGAGCCAGAGGTACTTCCCGGTCACGCCGTAGCGCCGCGCCAGCACCGTCAGCGGCAGGCGCGCGACATCGCCGCAGGTGCGCGCGCCGTACAACGATAAAAACTCGGCGATGTGCGGACCCAGGCCGCACAGCTTTTCCATCGGGATATCGTTCAGTCGGCTGCGCGCTGCCCACGGCGGGATCAGGGTCAGGCCGTTGGGCTTTTTCAGGTCCGAGGCGATCTTGGCGGTGGACTTGTTGCCAGCGACACCAATGGAACAAGGCAGCCCGCCGCTGATCTCAAAGATGCGCTGGCGCGCCAGATGCGCGATCCGCTCGGGGCTCCCGTGCAGGCGCTGGCAGTGGGTGACGTCAATGAATGCTTCATCCACGCTGAATACTTCCACGTCCGGGCTGATATCGACCAAAGCACGCATGATGCGCGTCGAGACGGCGGCATAAACCTTGGGCCGCGCTGGGCGCTGGATGAGGCCGGGGCAAAGTCTACGCGCCTCGTACACGCGCATGCCAGTTTTCACGCCGAAGGCACGCGCCTCGTACGAGCAGGTGATGAGCGTGGTGCCGACCGCGCCGTTGGTGACACCGACGGGCCGCCCGCGCAGCTCGGGAAAATCACGCTGCTCGACCGACGCGAAGAAGGCGTTCATGTCGATGTGAAGAATGGCCCGTGGCCAGAGGCGCGTTGATGCCGCCATGGCGTATCATCGATAGGAACGAAACTGACCCACGACCACGCCCTGTATGCGCACGCGCGCGGCGGCGTAGCGCAGCGGCGGCATGTTGCTGTTGGCCGGGCGCAGGGTCAGGCTGCCATCGCGGTTCCGCTGCAGGCGTTTGAGCGTGGCCTCAATGCCGTCGATGAGCGCCACCACGATCTCGCCGTTCTCGGCCATCTCGCGCTTTTCGATCACCACCATGTCGCCGTCGAGGATGCCGTCCTCGATCATGGAATTACCTGCCACGCGCAGCACGAAGCGGTTATGGTTGACGAAGAATTCGGACAGGTCGATCTCGTCCTCACCAGGAATGGCCTCGATTGGCCGTCCCGCGGCGATGCGCCCGAGCAGGGGCAGCTGCCCCGGCCGTCCCGCGGCCGCGTGGCCGCGCAGGCGCACGCCGCGTGCGCGCTCCGGCTCGATGCGCAGCCACCCTTCGTCTTCCAGCGCGCGCAGGTGGCGGTGCACCACGCCGCGCGAGCGGATACCGAGATGGACAGCGATCTCCCGCAGCTTGGGCGCATAGCCGTGGCGCAGGGTGTAGGCCCGGACGAAGTCGTATACCTCACGGGAACGGTCAGTCGGCAAAATGTTCTCCTTTTGTTCTCATCGAGCTTAAGCCTTCCCTGGGCTCGATGCAACCGCCCTAGAAACCCTGATCCTGATAGGGGAGGGAGAAACCCTGTTAGACTGCAGGTCGTGACCAGCCAGCAAAGTGTTGAGTGCCCGTATTGCGGAGAAATGTTTGAGACTGAAATCGACACCTCGGCCGGGAGCCAGGAATACGTGGAAGACTGCTATGTCTGCTGCCGGCCGATCCTGTTCCGGGTTGAGGTTAATGTGGACGGTGAGCTGAGCGGTATCGAGGTGCAACGCGAAAATGACTGAAGTTCGAAATCAGGGCCCGTATTCCCCTATCGCCTGCGCGCGTTATTCGGAATACGAAGTGGCCATTCTGCACCGGCAGAAGCTGCATCTGCGCTGGCACGTGGACAATGTCCACTACGACCAAGTGGTGCTGCCGCTCGACCTCAAAACCGCCAACCATGAGGAGTTCCTGGTCTTCCGCGGCACGACCGGCGAAACTCTGACCATCCGCCTCGATCACATCCAGCGCATGGAGCCGGCGTGATTATTCGCCTCATCTCTGCGTATTCAAGGCCTAGTTAAATGGCGAAAATCCTTTATTTCTCCACACTTGTGGACAAGGTCGGGGCCTCCTCGGAAGAGACCAGCTTGCCCGATACAGTCACCGACGTACGCACCCTGTTAGCGTGGTTGCGACAGCGTGGAGGGAACTGGGAAATCGCGCTCAAGGAAGATGCCGTGCGTGTCACGGTTAATCGTCAGATCGCAGACCTGGAGACATCTGTCAACGATAGGCAGGAAATCGCCATCATCCCGGCGCGCGCCGGATAAGTGCATCAATAATCTTTAGTTTCACCCCAATAATCACTTTCAACTCCATGAATGGCCGGGTGTTTCTCTAGAGCCTCCGACGCCGTCCACGCGCGCATCTGTCTGCTATCCTTAACCCTAGCATCACGGATACCGCCGTCACCGGACGGCAGAACTTGGAATTGCACATGCACGAACGGCTTGCCGATATCGCCAAAATCTCCGATCAGGAGCTGAATCTGGCGGAAGCGGCCCTACTTATCGCAGTTGAGGAATACCCCGGTCTCGACGTCGAGGCTTATCTGCGGCAAATCGATGAACTTGCCACCGCCGTTCAAGAGCGCCTGCCGGCGCAGGCCGGCCTGGAAGACACCCTGGTCACTCTCAACCAATTTCTGTTCGTCGAAAAGGGCTTCTCCGGCGATATCGAGAATTACGATGACCCGCGCAACAGCTACTTAAACGAAGTCCTGGACCGCAAGCGCGGCATCCCTATCACCCTCTCCATCATTTACATGGAGGTTGGCCGGCGTCTGGGCCTTCCGCTCAAGGGTGTATCGTTCCCCGGCCACTTCCTGGTCAAGTTTTCGACCCGCGAGGGCGAGGTCGTGCTGGATCCGTTTTCCGGCGGCAGCCTACTGAGTAAGGAAGACCTCGAAGAAATTCTCGAGGAAACCTACGGTCCCGCAGAATCCGTCAACGCGCCGCTTGAGCGCCTGCTGACCGCGGCCGGCAAAAAGGAAATCCTGGTGCGCATGTTGCGCAACCTCAAAGGCGCTTATCTCCGCCGTGAACAGTTCGACAAGGCTCTCAGCGTGGTCGACCGGATTCTGGTGATCCAGCCCGATCAACCCGACGAAGTGCGCGATCGTGGCCGCATCTATGAGCGGCTGGAGTGCTTTCGGGCAGCACTCGAATGTTATCAGTCCTATCTGACGCAGCGACCAGGCTCGGGCGACGCCCCGGATGTGCACAAGCGCATCGCCGAGCTGAAACAAGTCGTCGCCCATTTCAATTAACCACTCATGTCACAGGATAACCGACCCGAAGCCAGACGGGATGGTGCGGCTGCTTCCGCGGAATCGCCGTGGTACGTGTACATCCTGGAATGCAGCGACGGTTCGTTCTACACCGGCATCACCAACGATCTCGAACGCCGCTTGCAGCAACACAACGACGGCACCGCCTCGCGCTATACGCGCAGTCGCCGCCCGGTGATGTTCCGCTACCAGGAGGCCTGCGAGAGCCGCTCGCAGGCATTGATCCGCGAGTGCTCCTTGCGGCTGCTGACCCGAAAGGAAAAAGAAACACTCGTCAACCGAGGCCGGGGAAGCAACGCCGGCGCCTGATCAGACTACGCGCCGAAACACCAGATCCCGCACCGCATGGCCAAGCTCGCGACCGCGTTTTTCAAAACGGGTTGATCGTCGAGCGGCCACCAATTCCCGGTACCCATCGGACCCGCCCATCTCCACCAATCCCGTTGTCCGGGACAACACCTGCGCCATGTGCTCGGCGTAGGCCGGCCAATCCGTTGCCAGATGCCAATCCCCCCCGGGTTTGAGCCGGGATGTCACCAGCGCGGCAAAATCCGGCTGCACCAAACGGCGCTTGTGGTGGCGTTTCTTCGGCCAGGGATCGGGGAAAAAAAGCTGAACCGCGGACAACGATGCCACCGGAATGCGGTCCGCCAGAATATCCTTGGCATCACCGAGCATTACCCGCACATTGTCTAATTCTTCTGTAGCAAGTCGGCGTAGCAGGCTGCCTGCGCCGGGGCGATGCACTTCGATACCCAGGTAATTCGTTTCCGGGTGCGCCGCTGCGCTGCTTGCCAGTGATTCGCCATTGCCGAAACCGATTTCGAGGATGACCGGCGCCTCGCGTCCGAAAAGTCGCGTGAATTCCAGCGGGGCATCCCCTGCCTCGACACCGTAACGCGGCCAAAGGTCTTTGAGTGCGCGCCTCTGCGCCGACGTGATGCGGCTTTCGCGCCGCACGAAACTACGGATAGATCGAATTGGCTTGGAAGCCAGCGTCATAATTGAATTCTTGCCATCATGACGTCATGACGCTATGCAAAGAGAAAGGTCCCCGTATCGCGAAGCTTACAATCCCATTAATTTCGCTGGCGACAGGGCGTCTTACAAAAAATACTATTAATAGAACGTTCCGCCGAGTGGCGAGGACGGTGATCCGTATTGTTTGCGCGGCATGCGCCCGGCGAGAAACGCCTCTCGCCCGGCCTCAACCGCCTTCTTCATGGCCTGTGCCATGAGCAGCGGGTTCTGCGCTCCGGCGATGGCGGTGTTCATCAGCACGCCGTCACATCCGAGTTCCATGGCGATAGCCGCGTCGCTGGCCGTGCCCACACCCGCATCGACCAGGATCGGCACCGTGGCCTCCTCGACGATGAAACGGATATTATGGGGATTGCGGATGCCGAGCCCAGACCCGATCGGTGCCGCCAGCGGCATGACGGCGACACAACCCATCTCGGCAAATTGTCGGGCCGCGACGGGATCGTCGCTGGTGTACACCATCACCTTGAAGCCATCCTGGATCAGTATCTCGGCCGCCTTCAGGGTCTGGGGGACGTCCGGGTACAGTGTTTTTTCGCTGCCCAGCACCTCGAGCTTCACCAGGTCGTGGCCATCCAGCAGTTCACGCGCCAACCGGCAGGTGCGCACGGCATCCTCAGCATTGAAACAGCCCGCAGTGTTGGGAAGGTAGGTATATTTCTCGGGTGACAGGACATCGGTCAGGCTCGGTTCGTCCGGGTTCTGGCCGATGTTGGTGCGGCGCACCGCGATGGTGATGATCTGCGCTCCACTCGCCTCCACCGCGCGCCGGGTTTCCTCGAGATCTTTGTACTTGCCGGTCCCGACCAACAGGCGCGACGAATAGATCCGGCCGGCGATCTCCAGTGGATCGTTCGTGGTTTTACGGATAGTTTCAGCGGTGACTGCCATGTTTAAACTCTCCGTACGTTGCGCGCGTTCCGCCTCCGATGGCGAATACCACTTCGACGCGGTCATTCTCCTTCAGTTCCACCTCGCCGTGCCGGCTCCGCGGGACGATTTCTCGATTAACCTCCACCGCCACCCGCCGATCGGTAAGCCCCATTTCCTGCAACAGCACCGAGATCGTTGCCGGGGACTCGAGGCTTTTTTCCTGACCGTTGAGCATGATCTTCATGACTGTGAATAAACATTCGAAAAACAGGCATATCCGCGCTGTCGGCCCGGCTATTGTAATCCCGGTACTGGAATAACGCACGCCGGATGGCGCGCGATTAAAAAAGCTCGATATCGCCCGTGGCTACCCTTACCGGCGCCAATTTTCCTTGCGCGACCAGTGTCTCGTAGCGCGAGACCTGATTGCGGCCGTTCTGCTTAACGTAGTACAGCGCTTTATCGGCCCGGTTAATAATCGTATCCACACTTTCACCGGGGGAGATGTCCGTCACACCGATACTCACGGTCTTGCAGCCGATCTGAGGAAAATTGTAAGCCTCCAATACCTTTCGAAATGAATCCAATTTCGACACGGCGGACTCGGAGGACGTCCCGACCAACACCAGGGCAAACTCTTCACCGCCATAGCGGAACATCATGTCCTGATGACGAAAAACGTTGCTCATGAGCCGCGCGAATTGCACCAGCACTTCATCGCCGTAAAGATGCCCAAACTTGTCGTTCACCATTTTGAAATGATCGATATCAAACAGTGCCAAGCTGTTACATTGCGCGGCAACAGACGAGTGTGCTCGCCGGTCCCCGTGTCCGGCATTGAGTACCAAATGTTTAATGCGCTCGTCGAATGACTGACGGTTATACAGTCCGGTCAGCCCATCCAATTCGTTGCGGGAAAGCAGATGCAATTGGTTACTGAAAATCTGCAGGAGTCTTGCGAGCACCTCTTCTTCGCTGTCAACATCGCGCATCTCCTCAATCACCAGAAATGCGGTGACCTGACTCAGGTCAAAGATGGGTAATATCAATCGGCGACCGCCCTTACCAGGCAAGGCGCGGCTTACCCGTTCTTTCGTGCGCACGCAAGCAAGCAGATCTTCATCATGCTTTATCGGGATCGAAGCGGATAGAGGGTCAAGCCAGTCGCGCAAAACCACGTCCTGCACGTTGATTTTGTCGATGCCGGCATTTCTGTTGAAACTCGAAATGGCCAATAACCGGAAACGCTTTGCCTGCACGTGCTGGCACAAGGAATCGAGCAGCGAGGCCGTCAGTCCATGCGCATCACGCTGACAAGTTAACGCCACAATCGCATCGAGATAGCTGATCAACAGTGGATTGGTGTCGATTTGGCTTTGAGGCTTAATGTGTTGGACTGTCAAGGCGGTTTCCACTCCCGGCCGATTGACCTCAGCTGGCATCGTCTCTCTATAACCTTGCAAAACCCGGGCCAATTGCGGGTGTTGCCTTCCCCCCGTAGAATTAGCCACTTATGCGGGTGTAGTTCAGTGGCAGAACGAAAGCTTCCCAAGCTTTAGATGTGGGTTCGATTCCCATCACCCGCTCCAATTCCCCGGAGGTAAATTTGATTAAATCCCTGAAAATTCTGGCCATCGTTATCGGCGGGCTGCTGGCCCTGTTTATCGTCCTGGCAATCACCCTCACCCTGCTGTTCGACCCCAACGATTATAAGAAAAACATCATCGAGACGGTCAAGGACAAAACCGGCCGGGAACTGCGCATCGAGGGCAAGCTCGGTTGGTCGTTTTTCCCGTGGATCGGGATCGAGACCGGGCGGCTTGAACTCAGCAACGCCCCGGGGTTCGGCAAGGAACCGTTTGCCAGCATCGACAGCGCGGGCGCCAAGGTGGCGCTCATACCTCTGCTGAGCAAGAACGTGGTGGTGGATACCTTCCTGTTGGATGGCCTGAAGCTTAATCTCGCACGCAACAGCGCCGGGAGAACCAACTGGGAAGACCTTACCGCGCCTTCGAAGACGGAGAAGGTCACGGAGAAAAGCGCGCCGGATTCGGCGCCGGCCATCGGTGGGATCGGCATCAACAAGATCGACATACGCTCGGCGGACATTACGTGGAAAGATCAGCAAGCCGGCACGCGATACGCCGTGCGCAATTTCGATTTAACGACCGGGAAAATCCTGAGCGGCCAGCCGGCCGAGGTAAAGCTTTCCTTCGATCTGGAGAGCGGAGCGCCGCCCGTGCGCAAACACCTGAGTTTGAAATCCAGCATGAACCTTGACCTTCAGGCCCAGATGCTCGACGTCACGAACCTGGTACTCGATGTCGACGACAGCCGACTGACCGGAAGCTTAGGCATCCAGAATTTCACCGGCCCGTCCTACCGATTCGACTTGGCGCTAAATCAAATTGACCTGGACCGTTATCTGACACCGGCATCCGCCGCCGGAGCGAAAAAAGCCGATGCCGCTCCGCCCCCGCCAGTTGAAATTCCCTTAAGCCTGCTGCGCTCGCTCAACGTGAAAGGCAAGCTGCAAATCGGGAAACTCAAAGCCCTGAATTTGCATTCCAGCGATGTGACGATACAAGCCGCGGCCAACAACGGCCTGATCACGCTCGGCCCCAATCAAGCGAAACTCTACAGTGGAAACTATGCTGGCCGGATTTCGCTCGACGTACGCGGCAAGACTCCATCACTTTCCGTCGACGAATCGGTCAACGGCGTGCAGTTGGCGCCGATGCTCAAGGATGCCCTGCAATTCGACAGGTTTACGGGAACCGCCGATCTGAGCGCCAAGGTGACGGCGCAGGGGCTGGATGCTGTCCGGATCAAGGAAACGCTCAATGGCACGGCGGCCTTCTCCGTGCAACAAGGCGCGATCAAAGGCATGGATCTGAAGAAGATGGTCGACACCATCAAAACCGCGCAACGCGACAATTTGTTGCAGAAACTGACCGAACTCAAGCCAGAGAGCGGGGATGAAACGCCGTTCTCGCAACTGAGCGGAACGGCGCAGATAAAAAACGGCACTGTTCAGAACAACGATCTTAAGATCATGAGCCCGGATCTCGTCAACGTGAGCGGCGCGGGCTCCGCCGATCTCCCAAAAGAAACCCTGGACTACCGCGTCACGGTCGGCCAGTACCCGGTCGTCATCTCCGGTCCTTTTTCCAGCCCAAAATTCCGGGTGGACACCAGCGCGTTGCTCAAGGGCAAAGTGGAGGAGAAGAAAGCCGAAGTGAAGGAAAAAGTCGAACAGAAGCTGGAAAAGAAACTGAAAGATAAATTCAAACAGTTTAAATAGCAGGCAGAGAAACGTGTGGCATCGGGCAACAGTATGGCTGGCCTTGGGACTGGGAACACCGTACGCCGCGGCCGCCACGATTGAGGCACTGGAGACTGCACACGATGCGGGGCGTTACACCGTGACTTTCGAAGTGGTCCTTGCGGCCGACCGCGACAAGGTCTGGCGAATCATGACGGACTATGAGCAGTTGCCTCGGGTTTCGAAAACCATTCTCGAGAGCCGAGTCCTGAAACAGGAGAATGCCCACCACCAGCAGGTGGGCCTTACGCTTCAAGGCTGCATCCTGTTTTTCTGCAAAACCCTCAAACGGGTAATGAACATCGAAGCACGGCCGCCACTGGAAATACGCATGACGGAGGATCCGGCGCACAGCGACTTCCGCTACGCCGTCGAGCGCTGGGAGATTACCCGCGAGGGTTCCGCGACGAGACTCAACTATTCAGCTGAACTGGAACCCGATTTTTTCATCCCGCCGCTGATCGGCCCCGTAGCGGTTAAATATTTCCTGCGCCGGGAAATCCGAACCACCGCGGTCGAGGTCGAGGCCCTGGCCAACCATGAGAAATAATTCATTCAGCCGGCGGCTGCTCGCTTGGTATGACGCGCACGGGCGCAAATCCCTGCCCTGGAAATCCCGGCGTGACCCGTATCGCATTTGGGTATCAGAAATCATGCTGCAACAGACCCAAGTCGCAACGGTCATCCCGTATTTCAAACGCTTCATAACACGATTCCCCGATGTGCGCACACTCGCGCGCGCGCGACTCGATTCCGTATTGCATCGCTGGACCGGGCTGGGTTACTACGCCCGGGCGCGCAACCTGCATAAGGCAGCGCAGCAGATCGTGAAAGAACACGCCGGCAAATTTCCACGCCGCTTCGAGGCCGTGGCCGCCCTGCCGGGTGTGGGCCGTTCCACCGCCGGCGCCATCCTGGCACTGGCTTTTGGCAGCCGTCATCCCATACTCGATGGCAACGTCCGGCGTGTGTTGGCGCGTTATCACGCCGTCGAAACACCGATCGAACAGCGGGGAACCGAGGTGCGCCTTTGGCAACTTGCGGAGCGGCACACGCCGCGCGCGCGCTTGGCCGATTACACCCAGGCCATCATGGACCTGGGCGCCACCGTATGCACGCGCGCGAAACCCCAGTGTGCGGTGTGTCCATTGCGTTTGCACTGCCGTGCCCGCCGTCTCGGGACTCCGCAGGATTTTCCGGTGCGCATCGGCAGGCTCCCGACACCGGTCAAGACCACGCGCATGCTCATGATCCACGATGCACGCGGACGTGTGCTGCTGCAACGCCGTCCGCCGACGGGCCTGTGGGGAGGTCTGTGGGGATTTCCCGAATGCGTCGATGGCAACGCACGGCAATGGTGTCGCCAGTCACTCGGAATCAATATACAGACGGGATCACCGTGGCCGGCGCGGCGCCACAGTTTCAGTCACTTTCATCTCGACATCACGCCCATACCCGCGCGGCTGGTGGGGAGAACGACTCTCGCGATGGAGAATGCCGAAACAGTCTGGTATAACGTTCGGCGTCCGGATCAACGCGGATTCAGCGCTCCGGTGAAACATTTGCTTGAACAATTGAGAGGAAAGGAATCGAACTGATGGCCCGTATGGTGAAGTGTGTAAAACTCGGCAAAGAGGCCGAAGGACTGGATTACCCGACCTATCCCGGTGAGCTCGGCAAACGTATCTGGGAAAACGTCTCAAAGGAGGCCTGGAAGCTGTGGCTCGCTCACCAGACCATGCTGATGAACGAGTACCGCATCAACCCCATGGACCCCAAGGCTCGCAAGATGATTGAAGGCGAGATGGAAAAATATTTCTTCGGTGAAGGCTCACAGTTGCCGGAAGGTTACGTCCCGCCAGCCAGCAAATAACCCGTTTGCCCGCCCGATGCCGCTATTTGAGACTTTTTTACAAACTCACGCCGCTTCTTCTATAATGCGCCGCTCCCCGGCCGGGTAGCTCAGTTGGTAGAGCAGCGGACTGAAAATCCGCGTGTCGTTGGTTCGATTCCGACCCCGGCCACCATTTTTTCAATGACTTGCGAAATCCCGCCGTCTTCACTTGACCCACACCGCCGTGGATGATCTCCTGAGAATATTCACACGCACCTTAAGGAGGCGAACATGAAAAGCTCCGTGATTGTTCTGTTTGTGTCGCTGTTTTCTCCAACCACTGCCATTGCGGCGGATAGCGATGAGAGGTATTCGAATTATGGATCGGGAACCCAGTCATGTGAAACTTACGTTAAGGCGCGAGAGGATTCACGGAATGGAGAAGAACGGATTGAATTGGTATTTTTAACCTGGCTGAACGGTTTTTTGTCCGCCCATAACTACTACGTGACAAATACTTATGACATAAAAGGAACAACCGATAACGAAGCATTGCTTGTGTGGCTTGAAAATTACTGTAAGCAGAATCCTCGCAAGAGCTTTTCAAGCGCCGTGGCGGCACTCGCCGACGAGCTTTATCCAAAACGGATTCAACAAGCGCCAAAATAGGGATGATCCCCGTGAAAACCGCCAAGCAATACATCATCCACAAATAAATATTCTAACTGAGGATCGGCCATCGCTACGGTTTTTATACTCAGGTTGACGCCAGATTCCTGGATTGCCACAGTAGAGATGACCCTGAGTGACAACTGTAATGTACCTCATGAAGGGCCCAAGTATCCGGCCCTGGGGCATCTGATTCGGTATCGGTAGTTTTATCTGGGTTAGCTCTTCGCCGTTCTGAAAATCCGCGTTTCAATAGTTCGATTCCGACTCCGGCCAACATTTTTTCAAGTACTTGTTGCGACTCTCCGTTTACCTGCTCACCTTTATTACCATTTCGCCGCTACTCAGGGCCAACCCACGCCTGCCCTGACATCTTTTGTGCCTTTCCCATTCGATGTTCACCGGGGCAGCGTCAGTACCGCCTCGAGCCCGCCGCCCGGGCGGTTGCGCAGTGTCAACGCTCCGCGATGAGCGCGGGCGATGTCGCGCGCCACCGACAACCCGAGGCCGACACCGCCGGTCTCGCGGCTGCGCGAACCCTCGATGCGATAGAACGGCTCGAAGACGCGGTTGAGCTCGGCCTCGGGAATGCCGGGGCCGTCATCGGCGACGGTAATACGCAGTTCACGCCCGTCGTCCTCGACACCGATTCTGGCACGTGTCCCGTACTTGACCGCGTTCTCAGCGAGATTCGTGAGGCAACGCTTGAGGGCCAGCGGCCGGGCCGGATACGGCACCACCGCCTGACCGTGCACCTGTACATCATGCCCAGCTTCCTCCATGTCCGCCTGCAGGCTTTCCAGCAATGCCAGCACATCCACCGGCTGTACCGGCTCGTCGGCACGCGCGCCGCGCAGGAAATCGAGCGCCGCCACGGTCATGGCCTCCATTTCCGCAAGGTCCCTGGCAAATTTTGCCCGCAGCGATTCGTCCTCAATCATCTCGGCGCGCAGCCGCAGCCGCGTGATTGGCGTGCGCAGGTCGTGCGACACGGCCGCGAGCATCTGCTCGCGCTCGCGCAGGTACGTCTGGATCCGCGCCTGCATCGTGTTGAAGGCAGTCGCGGCGCGGCGCACCTCGGCCGGACCTTTTTCCGCCAGTGGCGCGCTGCGGATGTCGCGCCCAAGCTCGTCGGCCGCGACGGCGAGTACGCCGAGCGGGCGCGTTAGCCAGCGCACCGCAAGCAGCGACAACGCGATCACCGACACCAGCAGCACCGCGAGCGTCAGTAACAGCTTGTACGGCCAAGCGAACGGCTCTTCCGGCAGACGATGGGCGAAACTGACCCATTGACCGTCCTGCAGTTGCGCCTGCACCAGAAAGGAGGCGCCACGAAGCGGCAGTCCCGCCATGAGGCCCATGTGTGGTCCCCCCATGTGCGGCCCCCCCATGTGGCCGCCGCTGGGCGGTCTCATGGGCCCGAATTCAACTCCTGCCGCTCCCGGCTCAAGCATCGCGACATGCAGTGCGCGCTCGTCACCCAGCGAGCGGCGCAAGACCGTGCGCAGGTGCGTGGCGAACATGCTGTCCTCAAACTCCACGTTCGCCGCGCGTGATTCGCCCAGGGCGACCTGCAAGCCGGCGGTGTTCACCGCCGACAACATCAATCGACGTTGTTCTGGCGTGAGCGTGTCGAACACGCGTACGATGCTCGCGATCCGCTGCGCGGCAGAGAGACCGCTCGCTTCGTATAGCGCCGTCGTCCGGTCGCGCAACAGAATGGCCGCTCCCAGGAGCTGCGCCAGCAGCAGCCCCCCGAGCAGCACCAGCACCAGACGGCCGGTCAGTGTTGACGGAAGCCAGCGCATTATTTCTGCGCCTCGACCGTGGCAGCGAGCACATAGCCTTCGCCGCGCACGGTTTTGATCAGCACCGGTTCCAGGCCGGTATCGCCCAGGCGTCGGCGCAGCCGGCCCACCTGCACGTCGATGCTGCGATCAAACGGAGTGGACTCGCGCCCACGCGTGAGATCGAGCAACTGGTCGCGCGTGAGTACGCGATTGGGGTGTTCGAGAAACACCTTGAGCAGGCGGTACTCGCCGCCGGACAGCGCCACGACCACGCCGGCCGACGAAGTGAGCTGGCGGTGCGCGAGGTCGAACGTCCAGCCGGCGAAGCACAGGCGGCTCGCCTCGGCCACGGCTTGCGGCGGCAGCGCCTGCGACCGGCGCAGCACCGCCTTGATGCGCGCCAGCAGCTCGCGCGGGTTGAATGGCTTGGGAACGTAATCATCCGCGCCCATTTCAAGCCCGACAATGCGGTCGGTCTCCGCACCGCGCGCGGTCAGCATGATCACCGGTAATTTCGAGCGCGCGCGCAAATCTCGGCACAGTGTGAGGCCATCCTCGCCCGGCAGCATCAGATCGAGAATCACGAGATCGAATCGACCGTTATCAAGCGCGGCACGCATGCCACGGCCGTCTGCCACCGCTTGCGCCCGCATGCCTTCACGCTTCAGATATTCGCTCAGCAGATGGCGGATTTCGGCGTCATCGTCCACGATCAAGATGTGTTCCTGTCGGTCCATGAGGCCTTTATACCCCGGCGGCAGTATTCCAGTGCGAAAAAAATTGTAACGCAATGTAACAGCTACCCTGGAAGACGCAATCCGTTACAAAAGTCACCATTCAAGACACACAGCGGTTACACGGGGTTGGTCTAATACGTCTGCAGTAGTTTCCCGTTAACTAACCAAGGAGATACATCATGAAAACATTATCCAAGATTGTCATCGGCACCGCCGCCGGCGTGGGCATTGCCCTGGCCACGGTGGCCTACGCCCACGGCCCCGGATATGGTCCGGACAGCTACGGACACGGCATGGGCATGCACGGCTCATACGGTCACGGCATAGGTATGCACGGCCCGGGAGGATATGGAACCGGCATGGGGATGTATGGAGCCCCGGGGACCGGCGCACCGTGCGCGGCTGATGCCCGGCTCGAAGGCATCAAGAGCGAACTGAAGCTCACGGGCAACCAGACCAAGGCCTGGGACAGCTTTGAGAAAGCGGTCCGCAGCCAGACGGAGGCGATGTTCGAAACCCGCGCACAGATGCGCGCCGGTGCGCAGAATCCGGATGCACACATCACGTTCATGGAGCAGCGGCTTGAGGGCATGAAGGCGGTGCAGAAAGCGCGCACCGATCTGTACAAGGTACTGACACCGGAACAGAAGGCGATTGCCGATCGGTACGGGTTCCAGGGCTCGCGCAGTTGAGCGGCCCGTTGCGGCAGGGAGTCTTGCCGCAACCCATTATTAGTCTGGGTGCACCCCGCCGTTTGGGTGCACCCCGCCGGTCTATCGGTTAAACACCTTTCATGACCGGTCGGGATGAGCTGTACGAATCCAAAGTACTATGTGACTTGTGCTGAGGGGTAGAAAGCAAAGTCAAAGTTCTCCACACAAACGCTGCTACCTCTTCTGCCGACCTGAGCCAGCCCACCATAATTCAGCGTGCCCATGAGCCTAAGTTGGTTTATTTAAACTCTTGATTCCTCATGTTGGATCATTCCGGATCTTCGGCAGGACATTCTTATAATCCGCCTGTCGTAGGTTCAATTGCTCTTCGCGTCCTGCTCCCCGTCCTTCGGGGCACACTACGTGCGTTCAAAACCGTTTTCAATAAATTTCCCAACTCCGGGCCAGATTAACTACTACCGCACCCCTGCGCTACACGATTGCGACATCTCTCAGGGTTATTACTGCAGCCCGCCGATCAATGCAGAAACATTTACTGATCTCTTGCGGGACTGGAACCAAATAAGAGGGGGAAAATGCAGACTCAAGCATTGATCCGCCCGGCATGCCGCTGAACAACTCCCGGTAGTCCCGCCTGATATTTATCGATCATACGGCGGAATAATTAAAAACTTTGCAGTTGCTGATGGGTCGGCTCGGCGCAGCAATACCAAGGCTCGGACAGGCGCGGGATCGGTAAACTCATCACATGTTCCGCCAGTTCCGGAATCTCTCCGCCCAGCGCCGCGTGCGCCAGTTTCCAGATAGACGCGAAGATATCGCGTCGGGTTAATTTTTCCGCCTCGGCTTTCATTACCAACTCCTGCACCGCGAGTTGCAAACGATCGACACGCGTGTCGGGATTTTTCCACGGATAGCCCAGGAGCTTGGGGTCAAATTCGCCGATGTACGATTGCATATCCGGCAACCCCAGCAACAGCGAACCTTGCGGGATCAGCAGGCGAATCGCCAACTGGATCGGCGGCACGCTCTCGACCAGATCAAGCTCGAGCAGGCGCTTAAGCAGCGCGATGTTGCCTTCCAGCGTGGTCCAGGGCGTAAAGGCCACAAAGGTTGGGGCAAGTGCAATATCAGCGGCGCGGCAGAGCCGCAAGGCGCGCGCGAAATCGTCTTTCGTATGGTTCTTGGCCAGCCGTTCCAACACACGATCGTCCACCGATTCCACGGCGCTGGTGATGAACAAGCAACCGGTGGCTTTCAGTTCCGGCAGCATATCGGCGTGTTTGATAATGTGCTGAATCTTGATGGTGACGTCGTATGTAATACCCGGAAATTCGGCGTGCAGGGCTTGCGCGAGCTTCCGCGCATGGGTTGGACCGTTCAGGAAATCCGGGTCGCCGAAGGAGATATGTTGCGCTCCGGCAGAGACCTGCTGACGCACGTCGGCCATGACGGTATCCACCGGAATAACGCGAAATGCACCTTGATACACCGGCACCACCGGGCAATGGCGGCACAAGTGCTTGCAGCCGCGCGTGCCCTCGGCGAAGCCGACGGTCTTGCGCCCACCGTCGGGCAGTTGCAGATGCGCGTAGCGTTCCAGCGGCGGCAGCGCACGGCGATCGGGCGTCATGAATTCTATCCTGGACAGATTCACCACCGGCTCGGTTTGGACCTTGCCATCGCCGGCGCGCAGACGTTCCACCAGTGATACCAGCGCGGGTTCGACTTCACCGCCGAGGACGATTTGGACTCCCAACTTGCGCAGCAGCTTTTCATTCATGGGCGCATACAGGCCGTAAACGCACAGGTGCGCCTCAGGCGCCAGTTTCCGCACCCGCGGGATCGCCTCGATGGCGATGCGCGTGGCGGTGTGCATGGCAACATAGATGGCGACCACGCGGGCGTCGCGCAACACTTCGGGTTCCAGGCATTGCAGAGTGAGATCGAGGCAATGCACCTCGCAACCGGCACGCGCGAGCCACGCCGCCGGCTCGGCCAGGCCGAAAGGCTGGCGGCCAATCTCGTAGGGATTGATCAGGACGACTTTCACGAACCGCTGCTATTTTTTGCTGCCGGCAGGCTGGAATCCGGCCGGGAGCTTACCCATGTCGCCTTCGCCGAACAGGAAGCCGACCATGTGCTGTTCGATGACCTTGATGCTGCCCGGGTCGGCGCTGCTGAGCTTGTTCTCGTTGATGATCGTGGCCAGGCGCGCCAGCCATTGTTTCCAGCCTTCCTTGGAGACGTTTTCAAATATGCGCTGGCCCAAGGCCCCCGGATGCGGCGGGCGCTCCAGACCTTCGGCTTCGCGTTTCAGTACGACGCAGCGAACGGTGCGTGCCATGCGTGCCTCTTGTTCGTAAATGATGGAGACATTGTATTACGAATAACCGGGCCACCGCTCATTGCCACATGAAATGCGGTGATTTGGCGCAGTCAATTTCATGATTCCGGCCGAATCGGGTACCATGCTTTACATCTGGATTCACGAATGAGGAGCGATGTCATGGGCGCCATCGAATATTCCACCCGTATCGGCGACGCCGAGATGCGGCTCACCCCGGCGGCGCAGGCCAAGTTCGCCGAACTGCTGAAGGAAGCCGACAGTGACATCGCCGGCATCCGCGTGTTCGTCTCGGGCGGTGGCTGCAGCGGTATGACCTACGACATGACCTACGCCAGCAGCGTGGACAGTGAGTACGACAGCGTGCTCGAAGGTCCGGGCTTCAAGGTCTTCGTCGACCCGGTCGCGCTCAATTACCTGCAAGGCTGCGAGATCGATTTCACCAATTCGAGCTTTGTGTTCAACAAGGTGTTCCAGGCGGTAGGCGGCAAAGGCACCTGTGGCGGATGCGGCGGCGGAGGTTTCTAGTCCTGCCAAGGCACCCGTCCAAAATGCGGCTGCGCGCCGCATTCTGTTGATCGCTCCGCACGACAGCTACCGCACTGCGCCGTTCCTGGCGGCGGCCAAGGCCCACGGGATTGAAGTATTAATCGCCTCCGAGGCCAAACACTCCCTGGTCAGCGCCTACGTCGACGGTCTGCATCTCGATCTCGGCGATATCCAGGCCTCATTGCAAACCATTCTACGCGAAGCGCATCGGCGGCCATTCGCGGCCGTGCTCGGCAGCGACGACGCCAGCACGGAAATTGCGGCACTCGCAGCCACCGAACTTGGCCTCCCCCACAATCCCACCGCGGCGGTGCACCTCGCGCGGCGCAAGGACCTGGCGCGCGATCGGCTGACACAAGCCGGCGTGCCGGTACCACGCCACTGGCGACTCGATCTCAGGCGTCCGTTGGCCGCACAAACTGAAGACATCCGTTTTCCCTGCGTGCTCAAACCGGTGGCGCTCGCCGCCAGCCGCGGCGTGATCCGCGCCGATAATCTTGACCAACTCACACAGGCCGCCGCGCGCATCCAGGTATTGCTGACGCGCGCCAGGCTGCGCGAAGCGGAAGAGCGCGAAACCATCCTGGTTGAGGAATTCATCCCCGGTTTCGAGGTGGCGGTGGAAGGCCTGTTGACGCAGGGGAATCTCGAAATCCTGACCATCTTCGACAAGCCCGATCCGCTGGACGGTCCGTATTTCGAAGAGACGTATTACATCACCCCGTCACGGCTGGATGCACCGACGCAAAAGACCTTGCGCGAAACCATCTCCGCCGCTTGCGCCGCCTACGGCCTGCGCGAAGGACCGATCCACGCCGAGTGTCGCATCAACGACAAGGGCGTATGGATACTCGAAGTCGCCGCGCGCACGATAGGCGGATTATGTGGACGCCTGCTGCGCTTCGGCACCGGCTCCAGTCTGGAAGAATTGGTATTACTGCATGCCCTGGGCGAACACCCCGAATTAAACAATGAAACTGGTGGCGCCGGGGTGCTCATGATCCCGACCCCACAGGCCGGTATCCTGCGGCGTGTCGAGGGCGTGCTAACCGCCGGGAAAGTGCCGTATATAGAAGAAGTCGTCATCAATGTGCGTGAGGGCTACGAACTGGTGCCCCTGCCGGAGGGCTCGAGTTATCTCGGATTTATTTTCGCGCGCGCGCCAAGTGCGGAGGAGGCCGAGGCAGCATTGCGCGCGGCACACGCCTGCCTGCGCGTGGTGGTGATGCCATTATGGAAGGGGGTGAACGTTTAGCGTTTCAGCGACTCTGACCCCTTGATCCAAGAATAAACACCATGACCAAGTCACGAATCATAATTATTATTTTTCTTGTTGTCGCCATCGGCGCGTTCTTCATCTTTGATCTGGGTCAGTACCTGACCCTGGACTACTTCAAATCTCAGCAGCAGGCCATCGAGGGTTACCGGCAAAATCACCCGCTGGCCACCGCGCTGGGATTTTTCATCGTCTACGTCGCCGTCACCGGTCTGTCGCTGCCGGGCGCGGCGTTAATGACCTTGGTGGCGGGCGCGATATTCGGATTGGGCTGGGGCACCCTGATCGTCTCTTTCGCTTCCACCATCGGCGCCACACTCGCGTTTCTGGTCTCGCGCCTGCTGCTGAAGGATCTGGTACAGCGGCGCTTCGGCGATAAACTGAAAACCGCCAACCGTGGCATTGAGAAGGACGGCGCCTTCTATCTGTTTACCCTGCGCTTGGTGCCGGCGTTTCCATTTTTCGTGATCAACCTGGTCATGGGCCTGACCCCGATTCGGACCTGGACTTTTTACTGGGTAAGTCAGGTGGGTATGCTGGCCGGTACCCTGGTCTACGTCAACGCCGGTACCCAGCTGGCGCAACTGCAGTCACTGTCCGGGATACTGTCACTCGAGCTCATTATTTCATTCACCCTGCTCGGGGTGTTCCCGTTGCTGGCCAAGAAGGCCGTTGAAATATTCAAAGCCCGGCGCGTGCTGAAGCATTACCCCAAGCCAAAACATTTCGATCGCGACCTGGTCGTCATCGGCGCCGGCTCCGGGGGCCTGGTAAGCGCGTACATTGGCGCCGCCGTCAAGGCCAGGGTGAGCCTGATCGAAAAGCACCGCATGGGCGGCGACTGCCTGAACACCGGCTGTGTGCCGTCCAAGGCGCTGATCCGTTCCGCCAAGTTTCTTTCCCATGCGCGCCGCGCGCGCGAGTTCGGCTTCGACTCGGTAGCCGTCGATTTCGATTTTGCGCGCATCATGGAACGGGTGCAGCGCGTCATTCGCGAGATCGAACCGCATGATTCAGTGGAGCGTTACACGAAACTCGGCGTCGATTGCATTCAGGGAGAAGCCCAAATTACTTCGCCCTACACAGTGAACGTCAATGGCCACACGTTGACCACACGCAGCATTGTCGTCGCCACCGGCGGGCGCCCAGCGGTGCCGTCAATCCCCGGCATCGAAGACATCGGCTACCTGACCTCCAACACCCTCTGGGAGCTGCGCACACTACCAGGCCGGCTGCTGGTGTTGGGTGGCGGACCCATCGGCTGCGAACTCGCCCAGTGTTTCGCACGCTTCGGCAGCCGCGTGATCCAGCTCAACCGTGGACAGCGCTTGTTGAACAAGGAAGACCCGGAGTTTTCCAGCATGGTGATGCAGCGTTTCGAGCGCGAAGGTATCGAGTTGCGCATGAATCATTCGCCAAAAGCGTTTCACGTGGACGGCGGTCGTAAAACCCTGGTGGCCGAACATGACGGCCGGGAGGTCGAGATCGAGTTCGATGCCTTACTGTTGGCCGTGGGTCGGCAGGCCAATAGTCGCGGCTTTGGTCTGGAGGCGCTCGGTGTGCCCCTGCGCAAGGATGGCACCATCGAAATCAACGACTACCTGCAGACGATTTACCCGAACATCTATGCCGTCGGCGATGTCGCCGGCCCCTACCAGTTCACCCATACCGCGGCGCATCAGGCCTGGTACGCGGCGGTCAATGGTCTGTTTGGCAGCTTCAAGAAATTCCGCGCGGATTATTCGGTGATTCCGTGGGCCACCTTCACCGATCCCGAGATCGCGCGCGTCGGTCTCAATGAACAAGAGGCGAAGGCCAAGAGTATTCCCTATGAAGTAACCACTTATCCGATCGATGATCTCGACCGCGCCATCGCGGATGAAGAAGCCCATGGCCTGGTGAAGGTGCTGACCGTGCCCGGCAAGGACCGCATTCTCGGTGTGACCATCGCCGGGGAGCACGCCGGTGATTTGATTTCTGAATTTGTGGCCGCCATGCGCCACGGATTCGGTCTCAACAAGATTTTAAGCACCATCCACATCTACCCGACCTTGGCCGAGGCCAATAAATACGTTGCGGGGAATTGGAAGCGTGCCCACGCACCCAAGCGGGTGCTGGCCTGGCTGGGGCGTTACCACTGTTGGCGCCGGGGTGGTAAACCTTAGGGTCAGATCAAAATACTATTATTGAAATGTTACTTTTTCGATTAGTTCTGTGATGGCGCTACTGCACCGCGCGATGCACGGCCTCGCCGATTTTTGACGGGTTGCGCACGACGTGCGCGCCAAGTGCTTCAATTTGCTCCATTTTAGCCGAAGCGGTGTCGGCCGGGCCGGCGATCACGGCGCCGGCGTGGCCCATGCGTCGCCGTGCCGGAGCGGTGATCCCCGCGATGAAGCAAACCAGCGGCTTGCCCAGGTGTTCCTTGGCCCACGCGGCAGCCTCGATCTCCTGGCTGCCGCCGATTTCGCCGATCATCACCACCGCCTCGGTGTCCGGGTCGTCCTTGAAGGCGCGCAGCACGGTCAGGAAATCCGTACCGGTGACGGTATCACCGCCGATGCCGACACAGGTGGACTGCCCGAGTTTGTAATCGGCCATCTGCTCAACGGCTTCGTAATTGAGCGTGCCGGAGCGCGACACCACGCCGATTTTTCCGGGTTTATAGATATGGGCCGGCATGATACCGACCTTGCATTCATTGGGCGTGATCAGGCCCGGCGTGTTGGGGCCGACAATCACCACGTCGCGCCCGGCGGAATAACGCTTGACGCGCACCATGTCCTGCACCGGGATGCCATCGGCAACGACCACGATGATGCGGATGCCGATGTCGATGGCCTCCATGATGGCGTCGGCGGCGAACGGCGGTGGCACGAAAATGCCAGCGACGTCGGCCCCGGTCTTCGCCACCGCCTCGTACAGGGTGTCGAACAGGGGGACACCAAGGTGCTGGGCGCCGCCCTTGCCGGGGGTCACGCCGGCGACGACCTGAGTGCCGATCTTCATGGATTCCTCGGCATGGAAACTGCCGTGCTGGCCGGTCAGACCCTGAATCACGACACGTGAGGATTTATTTATGAAGATGCTCATGGGCGGCTCCGCTGGTGGCGCGCACGGCCATGGCCGCGGCATCGTCGAGATTGTTGGCGGTAAGGAATTTCAGGCCAGACTGGGCCAGGACCGCGCGGCCCTGTTCCACGTTGGTGCCGGCGAGGCGCACCACAACCGGCACGGTGACTTTGAGTTCACGCATCGCGCGCACGATGCCTTCTGCTATCCAGTCACAGCGGTTGATACCGGCAAAGATGTTGACGAGCACCGCCTTGACGTTCTTATCCAGTAACACGATCCGAAAAGCGTTGGTGACTTTCTCCGGCGAGGCGCCGCCGCCCACGTCGAGAAAATTCGCCGGCTGCCCGTCGTGCAGGGCGATGGCGTCCATGGTGGCCATGGCCAGCCCGGCACCGTTGACGATGCAGCCGACATTACCCTCGAGCGCAATGTAATTGAGTCCGTGCGCGCCGGCCTCGACTTCCTTGGGGTCTTCCTCGTCGAAATCGCGCAGGTTGCTGATATGCGGCCGGCGGTAGATGGCGTTGTCGTCGAACTGCATCTTCGCATCCAGCGCCAGGAGGCGGCCATCCAGGGTGACGGCCAGCGGGTTGACTTCGATCAGCACGGCATCGTTGTCGCGAAAGCAGCGGTACAACGCCTTCATCATTTTCACCGCGGGCGAAAGCTGTTTGCCGCTGATTTTCAGGTGCGTGGCAACCTTGCGACACTGGAAGTCGAGCAATCCCACCGCCGGGTCCACCGGCTCACGCAGGATGCGTTCCGGTTCGTGGCGCGCCGTTTCTTCGATTTCGACCCCGCCGCCGTCGCAGGCGATTATGGTGATGCGCTGTGTGGTGCGGTCGATAACTAGGCCGAAATAGGCCTCGCGCGCGATGTCGACGGCCTGCTCGATCAGCACGCGCCGCACGAATTGCCCCTGTGGGCCGGTCTGGGCGGTGATGAGCGGCCGGCCAATGATTTCATCGGTTACGGTGCGCACTTCCTCGACAGTGTGGGCCAGCTTGACGCCACCACCCTTGCCGCGGCCGCCAGCGTGAATCTGCGCCTTCACCACGAAGCGATTGACGCCAAGTTCCTCGGCCACGGCCTCCGCTTGCTCCACGCTGTGCGCCACGCTGCCCGCGGGCACCGGCACACCGTATTGCCGCATCAGGTCCTTCGCCTGGAATTCGTGGATATTCATGCCGCCTGCTCTTGGCTCATTTTTATGCGTTTCATTTTTTCCACCACGACCTCGGCCTGGCGGATTGAGGCGGCATCGAGCATGCGGCCATCGAGCGTCACGGCGCCTTGGCCTTTCTTGGCGGCCTCCGCCATGGCCGCGAGAATGCGCTGCGCGCGTGTGACTTCAGCTTCAGTGGGAGAGAACACCTCGTTCGCCAGTGCAATCTGCGAAGGATGGATGGCCCATTTACCTTCGATGCCAAGTGCGGCCGCCGAGCGCGCCGCGGAGCGATAACCCTCGGCGTCCTGAATGTCGCTGAACGGCCCGTCGATCGGGCGCAGACCGTAGGCGCGGCAGGCCACCACGAGGCGCGCCTGCGCGTAGTGCCATTGATCGTTCCAGTGACGTTCGCGCTTGCCACCCTCTGCGTGCGTGAGCACGGCATAATCTGCATTGGCCCCGCCCATGTGCGTGACACGCGCCTGGGTCGAGGCCGCAAAATCGGCCACGCCGAAGACCAGCGCTTCCATGCGTTCGGGACAAATCGCGGCAATGTCCTCGATGTTGGCCATGCCGCGCGCAGTCTCGATCAGGGCGTGGAGGCCGATGGGCTTGAGGCCCTTGGATGCCTCGACCTGCGACAGCAAGGTGGCCACGAAGTAGATGTCCTCGGGGGTGTTGACCTTAGGGATAAGGAGCGTGTCGAGATGCTTGCCGGCCTGCTCCACGATATCCACGATGTCACGGTAACAGTAGTGCGTGTCGAGGGCGTTGATGCGCACGGAAACGGCGCAACGCGACCAGTCGTGATGCTGCAGGGCATGAATGACGTTCTTGCGCGCCTGCTCCTTGTCGGTGGGCGCTACCGCATCCTCGAGATCCATGAACACGATATCGGCGCCGAGCGTGGGAGCCTTCTCGAGCATGCGTGAATTGCTCCCGGGGACGGCAAGCTCACTTCGATGGAGACGATCCTTGCTGGGCATTATGGTTCTTTCCTGTGACAGCCTTAATGGTGGTTTATTATTATACCGTCATGGTGTCAATTTCTTAACGGACCGTCAATTTCAATGAAGAGACTTCCCAAAGAGTTGCCTAAAGATACCCCTGTGCGTGGAGCTTATCCAAATCCTCTCTCGGTTCAGTGGCGTTTCAATAAGATTATTCCCGGAATTCGCATGTAAAATACATGGAGGCGGTTCTGAGTCAATGTTGATGCCCATCAAGGCATGTGTTGAACTGTGTCGGTAGAAGATAGGTCGTATGGAAAACAATCGGAGGGCAGAACGATGAGTCTGTTAGATGCGATTATGGAAGGCAAAGGAGGTGCTCCCCAGGACCCTAAATTCCCTCATGCCCCGCGTGGCTGGAACAGCCAGGAGGCACAGCAAAAGGCGGGGCAGGAAGGACTGAAAGTTGGCGAGGAACACTGGGAAGCGGTGCGGGCGTTGCAGGAATATTTCACCAAGCATGCTGACAAGCCCGTGAACCTGCGTGAATTGCACGATGCGCTCGATGAAAAATTCCACGCCAAGGGAGGCATCAAGCACCTGTATCGGCTCTTCCCGGATGGACCAGTGGCACAGGGCTGTCGCCTGGCTGGGCTCAAAGTGCCCCCTGGCGCCACCAGTGGAGGATTTGGTAGCGTGGTTTAAAGATAGAAATTTGTAATTGGTGTAAGCGTCGGGGGCGGAAACACGTATTGAGTGTGGCGTTGAAATATTTTTTGGCGCCTATTAGCTTGGCGTGGATTTCAATGATCGTGCCGCGACTGACCGCTTTCGAAGTAATGCCAGATCACGAGGCCCACGACTTCGAACTGGGTCAACTCGCGAAATACCGTCGCGAGATAGTAAATGGCGTCTGACCTTGGTGACAACCTCTCATCAACGTTCGCTTAATGACGCGGCAACACACGCCGGGCAGTGATCACTGCGTGCTTTACCGTCATCTTTAACAATTCTTTGAACCGCGTTCTTGGGTTAGTCAGGTGTGGATTGAACGGCTCACTAAGCAACTCCGGCCAGATCCGACCGATAAGACGCCGGAACAGTTGGTAGTCAGGCGGTTCCCGGTATCTCTCATTGACCGCAAGCATCGTGGTAAGCACATCCCTGCAGTTGAATGGCGTGATGTTGTCTCGCCAGGCGATATCGAACTCCAGCGCGGTCATGGCGAGCCACGCAGTACGATTCTCCCAATAGAACAGGTCCAGCACGTCTAGACCGTATGTCTCCCCAAGCTGCTCGAGCCACCCACGATAGTGCTGAAGCGCAAATTCACTTCCCCGGACATCCAATATTGCGAGGTATTCGGGTGTGATTCGCCGATATCCAGGGATACGCGAGCCGTAATAGCAACGTGCCGTTTCACCGCCGCTTCCGGTGATGACAACCTTTGCGCGCGAAAACTGCTTCAGGATTGCCTCGGCGTCTGCCGCGTAGTGGTCGTGAGCCAGGAAGACGTTCTCCTTGAAAGCGCCGGAAAACTCAGTACTCGCCGTCCCACTGGCTTTGATCACCGTGTGATCCAGCCCCAGATTACTGGCCAATCGAGCCGGAATATCAAAGTCGGCGTAGTTGTCCGGATCTCTAGCCTTACGAAGGGTAATGAAGCTGACGTTTTGCCTGATCTCCTTGCACGCCGCCCAGACCAAGCGACTGTCAATCCCTGCCGTAACCGCAATCGCCAAGTCAAACCGATGTGCAGCGGCTTTGAGTAAGCCACGCATGAGAACCGATATCTCCTCGATCGCGTCTTCAAGCCGACGCCTCCCAAGCGGCCGGTCGGGCCAGTACCGGTGGCATGCGCCAGTATTGAGATCCAGGTAATGATTTGGCAGCAGACGTCGGACCTCCCGGTAAGGCGTGGACGCAACGGGCCATCGATATTCCGGGTCCGATCGCCATACATAAGAATCCATGTACCGTTGGGCCGTATCATCCATGGTCAATCCCAACGTGCGTTCGGCTAATTTCGGGTGCGAGAACGCCCACACGGATTGAGTGTGCGCCGGGTCCGTGTAGAACACCTGGCGCATTCCGAGGGCATCGATGAACAGGAATTTCTGGTCGTTGTTTCTGAGGATGAGTATCCAGCGGCCTCCGAGCCGCTTGGTTGCCTCAAGGACATCCGCGGGATCGGAAATTTTCGCCAGCAGTCGACGCAGGATCGTGCTGTCGTCCGCTTGTGGCTCAAGCGGATCCAGCATGCATCCCAGAAGGGTCAGTGATTTCTCACCGTCAACAACCTGTGTAGTATTCAGTGTCGGATGTGCTACTGCCTCGGTGGCCGCATCGACCTTGATCGGCTGCCATGTCTTAAAGGTCTCCGAGACGCTGGGCCCAAGGGAAAATTGACTGGCGTGCGTCGCCTCGCCGGATGGGCTGCCTAAATCTCCCTTGAATTCTTGAGTATGCAATTATTCGTTTCCTTGTTGCCGTTAAACATTACCAAATCACCCGTGCACTTTCACTGATATTATTCACAGCGCCGCATTCAAGCCCGCTGTTTATGCGTGCCAAACGCTTACACAACTCGGGCAGGGATTTGTTAGGCAAAGTCATCCACAAAGCCCCAGACTCTGGACAACGGCCAACAGCAGGACGATGGGCTGCGATCGCAACTCATCTGCTGTTAATCAAGCTGTGTGAAGCGATGAAAGGTTTGTGCCATGCCCTGGAGCAGACCGCGAAAATCAACATGGCCAGATGGCGCGTAAACGACAAGCAAAAGACTTCGTTTGCCTGACAACTTAACCCATGCGGCGCTACAAGCTCGTCAGCCACGGCTGCATGAAGCGAGGACGGCACGTATCGAAGCAACAAAAGGGGGAAGGAGCGATCAAGGAGATCAAGCCAAACGCATTCAGGAATCCAACAATTAATTTTTCGCTTGCCGACGGCATTGAAAAATGTGGTTACGAAACATTCCACGGCGTCACGATCTGTATGCTTGTCAGCTCACCGGTCAGTCGTGGGCTTGGCTCAGGCAGTCTTCACAGAAAGCCGTGGCGACAGGAAATTGTAGAGCCACCCAAATAGAAACCCTGCGATCGCCCCATCCACCCCACCATAGAGCGTGCCGACGATGGCTTGCCCGAGAGTGTTGCCAGCGCCATAGCCAGGATAAAGGGAAGCCACAAGCTCGAGAAAAGCCCGGCCATAAGACGGCCACACCAGATTGGCGAGCGCGACAAGAAGAATGGCGCCGCCCCATATCAATCCCGCAGTCACGGATAATGCGGTGAGATTAAATCGCATAAAACCTCCTTCGACTCAACAAGCAGAATGAATAAAGCCGGCAAGGCGATAATTATTGTTGTTGCTTATTGTTTCTGCGCGACGACCCGGCCCTCGGCGTTCAGATATACCCGATAGCGGTTACCGTCCTGACAAGTCACAAGATGGTCGTTATCACCTTTCTTGACGGCATTGACGACCTGACCACAGGGCAACCCCAGGAGCGCGATCACGGATGTCATGTCTTTCAGGAGCGCCGGATCCTCTGCCGCCCACGTCGGTCCGATGCCTAACGCCATTATCAAGAAACAAAACTTCACACGTTTGTACATTGCGTTTCTCCTGCTTTCAAATTAGAGCGCGGCAAACTTGACTGGATCGGCCAGGATACTCCAGATCGCTTCGCGCGACGCCACGATCGTGCGGGCCAGCTCCGGATCGCCTTCCTGCAGCAGTGTAAGCACCTTGAGGAGCAACCGGTCATACGGTTGACGTAGCTCGGCGAGCGTAGTCTTCACTTTCCCTTGGTAATACGCCCGGAATTGATCCAGCAGGTCATCAACCTGGTTCTTGAGCGTGAGCTTGGTAAACACGCCGATGGCCTTGGTCTCCTTGAGCCGATCTTCCAGCATCGTCAAATCCAACGCCGGGGCCGGTGGCGACGCCGCCGGTTTCCCGGGGGCTGGCGCGGCATCCGGCTTCTTGCGGGGAGGCTTGGCGGAAGCTGTTGACGGGGAAGGGAGTGTCGGGGTCATGGCTTCCGGCGCTTCGACTTTGGCAATCTTCTTCTCTTCGGTGGTAATTTTCGCTGGCGGTTCGGTCACCTCCGGCTGATTCGATAGCACATTGGTAGGTGGGGGAGCGCGTTCCACTCCGACGCATCCCGTCACCAGGAAAAGAAGTATTAATCCGATTACACGCATGGGGTAACAGGCTTTGGCTCAGAACACATAGTATCTGATGAAAATGGTGGGCCCGCTAGGACTCGAACCTAGGACCAAGGGATTATGAGTCCCCTGCTCTAACCAACTGAGCTACAGGCCCAAAAGACAACGGGCCGGTATTGTACCGGCCCGTGGCGGGAGTGGATAGAACAGCGTTCGCTTAATCGAGGAAACTGCGTAGGTGCTCGGAGCGCGAGGGATGACGCAGCTTGCGCAGCGCCTTGGCCTCAATCTGGCGGATGCGCTCACGCGTGACATCGAACTGCTTGCCGACCTCTTCCAGCGTATGGTCGGTGTTCATGCCGATGCCAAAGCGCATGCGCAACACCTTGGCCTCGCGCGGGGTGAGTGTCTCGAGGATTTCCGAGGTGGCATATTTCAGCCCGCTGCCGGTGGCCGCGTCCGGGGGTGCCACGGAATTGGCGTCTTCGACGAAATCGCCGAGATGCGAATCCTCGTCGTCACCGATGGGCGTCTCCATGGAAATCGGTTCTTTCGCAATTTTCAACACCTTGCGGATTTTGTCCTCAGGCATGTCCATGCGTTCGGCCAATTCTTCCGGCGTGGCCTCACGACCCATCTCCTGCAGCATCTGGCGCGAAATGCGGTTCAGCTTGTTGATGGTCTCGATCATGTGCACCGGGATGCGGATGGTGCGCGCCTGATCGGCGATCGAGCGCGTGATGGCCTGGCGAATCCACCAGGTCGCGTAGGTCGAAAACTTGTAGCCGCGGCGGTATTCGAACTTGTCGACTGCCTTCATCAAGCCGATATTGCCTTCCTGGATGAGATCCAAAAATTGCAGGCCGCGGTTAGTGTATTTCTTGGCGATCGAGATCACGAGACGCAGGTTGGCCTCTACCATTTCTTTCTTCGCACGACGCGCCTTGGCCTCGCCGATGGACATGCGTCGGTTTACTTCTTTTAGTTCCGAGATCGGAATACCCGTGCGCTCCTCGAGCTTCTTGAGCTTGTCCTGGGCGGCATGGATAGCATCGGTGTGGTGCTCAATAACCGAGACATTCCCCTCGCCGCACTTCATGGCCTTTTTCACCCAGCGCTTGTTGGTTTCGTGCCCGGGGAAAATCTTGATAAAGATCTTGCGCGGCATGCGGGCCTTGCTGACGCAGATGTCCATTACGACCTTTTCCTGGCCGCGGGAGAAATCCACCAGTGAGCGCACGTATTCCACCAGGCGATTGATCTGCTTGGAGACGAATTTGATCTGCATGAATTCATCCGCCAGCTTGGCCTGGATTCGCTTGACTTCAGGGCTGTCGTAGCCTTTCTTGTCGATGGCCTTGAGCAGGTTCGTATGCATTTTTCGAATGCGCGCAAAGCGGATCAGCGCCTCTTCCCGGTTCGGACCGGTTTCGTCATCGCTGTCACTGTCGGAGCTGCTGTCGTCTTCATCCTTGTCATCTTTTTCGTCTTCTTCGGCCGCGACCTTCACGGGCGGGGCCTCAGGCAAAGGGGCATCGTCCGCGTCGGGATCGACAAAATCCACCACCAAATCGGTCAGGCGCATCTGGTCGATCTCGACCAGATCCATCATGCGCACGACCTCGGCGATCGCCGCTGGACAAGCCGCAATGGCCTCGGTTGTCTGGCGTACGCCGTCCTCGATGCGCTTGGCGAGATCAATCTCGCCTTCACGCGTGAGCAACTCCACTGTGCCCATCTCGCGCATGTACATGCGCACCGGGTCGGTGGTGCGTCCAAATTCGCTGTCCACGGCGGAGGTCAC